>Ga0302123_10000292_pt1 | contig 41406 bp, 29 predicted proteins | sample CB21_321_MG_FD_203109 | JGI IMG/M metagenome (GOLD analysis project Ga0302123, IMG submission 203109) | Marine microbial communities from Western Arctic Ocean, Canada - CB21_32.1 | ecosystem: Environmental > Aquatic > Marine > Oceanic | place: Canada: Western Arctic Ocean | collected 2017-09-28 | reverse complement strand
GTCCATCCGCTTCCATGCGAATTTCCATCGAGACTCCTTTCCCGGTCCGACTTCAACCATCAACCGGAAGGGAGTCTCGATATTTTCCCGATTCCCCAACACCCACGTTTTGGGATCACGCCCGACGCCAACTAGCACTGATAGAAAGAACGTCGCTGCTGGAAAAGAAACGAGTGAAGATCGAACAAGGCGTTTATTCTATGTGACATGTACTCGTGCCGAGAAAAGCCTTGCTCTTGTCGCATACACAGAAAACCCTGAACTGTTGGCCTCAACCGTCACCAACAAAGGCTGGTTTGAACAGGACGAGATCATCTCTTTGTGAGCGGAGAAAAGTGCCACCCATTGATTGTTCAGGCCGCAGGGAAATCGCGTGACCGAGCCGTGGCGTGATCAGGCTGGCCTGATGAAGACACTCTCGGCGGTTCGCGTGCCTTGCAGCCATTGGCGGTCACGGCGGGACGCCTCTGCGGACAGGCTGGCTGGCGATCCCGCCGCTCGTCGGAAGTCGCGGCCAAAGTCTTTCACCAGATGTGGCCAGCCCTCTTCACTCATTCCCAGACGGGACAGCATTGGCGGCAGATCAGCGGGAATGGCGCCCCGCTGGCCACGACTCATTCAGCCAACGTAAGCGATCCTGCTCGTACCGTTGCGGTTCCAGAAGCCCCGTTCGTGGCCTGGATTTTCAACTCTGCGGCCGAACTGTCCTGCCGATCGACGTGATGTTCCCGCAGGCCACTTCTCGAACAGCTTCGCGACACCAGGCTCTGTTTGAAAACTCGAATCCGCTCGTAGGATGGGCACTCCTGCCCGTCCATTTCTCGATGAATCGTGATGTGGGGACGGGCAAGAGTGCCCATCCTACGGGTTTTCAAACAGGGCCTGGTACAGTTCGGTGTCTGCCAACAGAGCACGCAACCTGTGCCAGCCAGCGACTCAACAGCTCGAGCGCGTGGAAGGAGCGAACGCATCGGAAGACGGTTCGGATGGTTCGATGCGGACTTCCAGTCGGGAATGGGCTTCTCTCAGCGCCGCTTCGACCGCGGTCGGTGAGGACGCGCGGGCGAACACGAAACCCAGGTACAGAGACCCTTCAGGCAGGGGTAGCAGCTTCTGGCCGGAATGCGCTGTGATCGATACTCGTTCGATGCCCGCAACGGATTCCGCATCCCGCAGACCTGATACGTCGATCAGTCGTCCCGCACGCGGAACGGGGATCATCATGACTCCGGCAGGAACGCGGTCGCGCTGAGGTGGACTGAAGTCGGCGTCGAGGGCGTGTCTGATGATCAGTTCTTCCAGCGACATGCCCGTGCCAAATCTGAGGACGTGAGAGCACTGGCCGCCGATCGAGCGGGCGTTGACCTCGATCATCGAAGGTCCATCGACGCCCAGGCGTATCTCCGCGTGGATCGGTCCTTCCGACAGACCCAGCGCCTCAATGGCGTGGCTGGTGCAGTTGACGATCTGTTCCTGAACATCCGCCGGCAGACGTGACGGCGTTACATAAATCGTCTCTTCAAAGAACGGCCCCTCCAGTGGATCGGGTTTGTCGAACAGCGCGAGCGGCTGCAGTACTCCTCGGCTGACGAGTCCCTCCAGTGCTACCTCTGGCCCACTGATGAAGTCTTCGACGAGGAAGTGGCTGGTCAATGACGGCGGCTGATCTGCCGCCGGTCGGTGTTCGTCGACGTCTCGTGTGCCGACATCAGTCCTCGCGGCGGTCTGCACGATCTTTGTCAGCCGACCTGCGGCGCGAACGAACTCCGATTCGTTGTCAGCGCGAATAACTCCCGCACTGCCGGACAGCTCCAGCGGCTTGACGACGCAGGGATATCGCACCTGAGCAGCGAGGATTTCAGGATCAGCATCCAGCGGGCAGAGTCTGAAGCCCGGAGACGAAACACCGGCCTGATCAAATAGCAGGCGCGTGATGTGCTTGTTGCTGGCTGCCCGCACGGACTCGACCGAATTGTGCCGCAGAGACAGTCGCTGGCAGACCGCAGCTCCGACCGGGGTCGCCTGATCGTCCACCGGGACAACGGCATCAATGGGATGAGCGGCCGCGAACTCGGCCACCTGCCGGGCGGCTTCAACGGGGTTATGAAAGTCGAGGGTGAGGAACGCGGTCGGATTCAGCCTGGCCAGCGCGTTGGGCTGTTCAGAACCGACGGTCACCTCGACGTCCATCTGTCGAGCAGCGGACACGAACGCATCGGTTCGATACGTTGTCGTGGGCAGCAGCAGCAGAATACGAGATTTGGTTGTTGATGGCTGATTGCTGATTGCGATGACCTGGCCTCAAGTGCCGTTTCTGCTTCTCCATCAACTATCGACCATCAACTATTTCTTCGACGGCGTGTAGTACGGGTTCCTGCCGGATGCATGATCGGTCACGTCCAGAATGTCGCCTACTCCGTCCACTGCGGCACGGATGGCCGTTGCAATCCCGAATTTCAGGGTCACGTCGGCCTGGCCGCATCCCTGGCATCCGCCGCCCATCTGGATATAGACCAGGTTGTCTTTCACGTCGATCAGCTTGATGACGCCACCGTGCGATGCCACCGACGGATTGATCTCCGTGTCCAACACCTGCTGCACGCGTTCGCGGATCTCGTTGGCCGGCGGGATGCTCTTCCGAGCCGAGTCGGACACGGCCGGTTCCCCGCTGGCCAGAAAATCTCGGATGGCTGTTCCAATCTGCCCGCCGATCACCGGCCAGTCGGCGGCTGTCGCCTTTCCGACGGTGATCTGGTCGTGCGAGACCTGGACCGACGTGACGCCGTCAATCGCGAAAAGGCGTTCTGCCAGAGCCGATCCCGCGGCCCGGTCCTTGCCGCCGAAGTAGAACGCGGCCTCGGGATACACGGGTGAGCCGACCGTAAACCGACACATGGCATTCGAAATCGGCTCGGCAGTAATCGCAACGGGAGACGGGGTCATGCTCGCAGCTCCTCGGACAAGTAGAGAGTTCCTCACAATAGCAGAACCGATTGTCGCATCCCTGGTGGCATTAGCAATGACGCGACGGGCTTTGGGGACAACTGCCTGTTTGAGCGGATGCCACGTACCGGTCGAGGGCGAACCGCGGAGGCTCGCGGCAGCCATAGAAAGTTGAAGGACTCCGTTCCGCCGTCATCGTCTTGCGCGACCACAGATACGACTGGCTGAGCCAGCGCGTGAGAAAAGTGCCACCCATTTATCCTCTTCCCCATTCCCAAAGCCGCCTGGCAATACCCGCGCAGCGCCGACTGGTGCAGCGTCAGAGCGCTGACAAAGACCTCTGTCGCGGAGTTTTCGCTTGGATTTGGCATACAGACGGGCTCGGCGAATGGGACGTCACGGGGTAACTCCGCGAAATCGGCTCGCGGTCACACGATCCTCCAAAATCCGGGCAGATCCTGTAATCCAACGGCCGTGAGCGACGACACTCGGGCGTGATGAGCAATTCAGACACGGTTCAGCGGATGACTCAACGCCTCGAATTCACGACTGACGCGAGTCGCGACGATGGCACTGGGATCACGGACCATCACGTCATTGATGGCTTCTTCGTTTTTGTCGAACAGGCGAGCGATGCAGACGTAAGTCCGTTTATCGATCACGTGGTCCTGTTCGACGCCGGCAGGCGGGAATAATCTGTGTGACATCTTTCTCGCCATGACAGGAGCACAACCATGCCAGCAGCCGATTGGATTCCGCGTCTATTGGTGACTCTCGCAATCGTCACCGCGAACACAGCGTTCGCGATCGCCGATGAGAAGGCGTCACGCAAGCCGGCCGAGAGCACACTGACCATTGCCGAGTTTGAGCAACTGCATCAGAAGTTGACTCGGATGAGTCATCAAAGGGTCTGGTCGGTTCCGTGGCAGTTGTCCGTCCGTGAGGCTCGCGAGCTGGCTGCGAAAGAGAATAAGCCAGTCTTCCTATGGATTTCGAGCAATGGCGGCACTCACCCACTGGGCCCGTGCTGAGGCTCCGCCAGTGTGGGCCGCGTGACGGCCTTTAACGATGCAGAGATCGTAAACCTTCTGAGTACCAGAGTCGTGCCGGTCGCGACTCACGTCCGTGATACAAAACGGCAGGATGCCGACGGTGAGTTCTTCAGAAGTGTCAGCAAGCACATCCGTTACTGGCAGTCCGGAGCATGCATCTTCACACCGGACGGGCAGGTGCTCGGCCAGTGTTCCGCCACCAGCAGGAAAGAAGTGCTGAACCTGCTCGAGTCTGCCTTGCCGAAGTTTCAGCCGCCAGATGAACCATATGTCGTCGAGCCGCTGGGTGAAGTTGATAAGAAGAACCTGTACGTCGAGGAAGCACCGGAAGGCACAGTCGTCGTTGCCACGATGATGTCGCATCTCAGCGAACGCGGGAGCGGACGCACTCCCTGGTTCGACAAGTTGCTGCCAGAAACAGTTGCCGTGGATCGACTCTGGATCCTCAAAGAGGAAGCCACGGCACTCGCAGAAGGGACGTTTCCCGAGAGTCTCAAAACGCGTATCGCCGTATGGCATCTGGTTGACAGCATCACGTTCGACCAGAACCGTGGCGGCACAATCAAAAAGTTCGATCTCGAACTGAAGAACGGTCGATTGACGGGCTCGATGCGGATGGCGACCGAAAAGAGCCATTCGATGCAATTGAGCATTCTGGGATTCGTCGAGTCGAAGGGCGGTCAGATCACGCGATTTGACTTTGTGGCCCGCGGGACTCGTCAAAGCCATAAAGGTGAGCCCTATCCTGTTGCCTTTGCTTTTTCTCTCGCCGACGAGAAGCACGTCGCTTTCAACGTGCCGCCGTATCCCGTGTTGGGTTACAGCCAGAAAGTCTATTTCAGGAATTGAGATAATGTGTTGCGCGGACTCACCATGTCCGACGATGCCTGGCGGGCGGCCAAGCGACAACTCACAACTGAGGACACAACCGTGATTCGATTTCGACTACGAGCGATCCGTGCAGCGCTTTGTGCAGCTTTGTTCGTTGCGCTGTGCCCATTCAGTGTGATGGCGGCGGAGTCGAAGGGATCATCCATGTCAGTCTGGCCTGATCTTGCGCCGGGTGAAACGCTTCGAGACACTGGAACTGCCCAGCCGCCTCGCAAGGGTGAGAGTCCGCCGATCACCCGGGTCATCAAAATCCGACGTCCAACACTCGACGTGTTTCTGCCCGAGAATCCAAACGGGACTGCGATACTGATTCTGCCTGGCGGGGGCTTCATGAAGGTCGTGCCTGACATGGAAGGTTCCGAGGCGGCACCGTTCCTGAATCGACTGGGCATTGCGGTGTTTGTTCTGAGCTACCGCACGAACGAGACCACACCCGACGGCGAGCCGGCATGGAGACGTCCTCTGCAGGATGCGCAACGAGCGTTGCGTCTGATTCGTTCGAAAGCCGATGCCTGGAAGATCAAAGGTGACCAGGTCGGCGTGCTGGGATTCTCTGCAGGCGGTCAGGTCGCTTCGATTCTTCACACGGCCGAAGATGTTGCCGCCTACGAAACAATGGATGAGGTCGACAGGCAATCGTGTCGCACGGATTTCTCACTGCTGATTTATCCGTGGCGAGTCCTCGACGACAAGACGGGCGAGCTGCTTCGCGAAATACGACTTTCAGAAAAATCGCCGCCAGCGTTTATCGTCCACACACACGATGACGGGTCGTCGTCACTCGGGAGCGTCCTGATTTACGCCGGACTCAAGCGTCACAAAGTCAGCGCGGAACTGCACATCTACGAGAACGGCGGACACGGCTACGGGATGCGTGCCCGCAAGAACTCGAATATCGGCACCTGGCCCGACCGCGCCCACGACTGGCTGATTCGACGCGGACTCGGACGCGTCGAGTAATTCGCCCATTCTGCTATCTCTCACCGGCTGCTGAGACGAAGTGCGTGTTGACCCAGGCATCCAGGATGACCTTGCCGTAACGCCGACAGCTCGCCGGGTCGGTTGCTTTGCCGGGTGGTGCGAACGGAATTTCCAGAGTCGCCGCCATAATCGCGTTCTTTTTGGACCCGAAGTACCACGAGTTCATCGGAGCCGGATTCGGCTTATCCCGGAGCCAGACAAGCGGCCCGTGAGGCGCATTTTCCGGCAGACCTTTTCGGATCCACTTCGTGAATTCTGAGACGTTGTCAAAGTTGTAGACGGGATGCCCCTTGGCCCCGACGAAATACATGACCTGATGGTCCTGCATGACCAGCGTCGGACAATGGAAGTCCAGCGAGAATCGAAAGTCGTGTTTTCGGTCGAGGTCTTTGATCGCCTGTACTTCCGGGTAGATGCTCTTTTCTCCGTAGTCTCGATTGTGATCGTGAGGCTTTCGGTTCTTTCCCTGGTCACCGTCCTCCACGCCATCCTTATCAACAAACGGGATGGCGAAGAGCGCATACCGCGAACGAAATTCTTCCGCCGCTGCCGAGTCCGACATTGCGGCCTGCAGAAATCCCTGCAGGACATAACTGGCAATTGTCTCGGCCGCATGATGACGCGCCGTCATCAGAACCGGTCTCTTCCCTGGTCCTGGTGCCCCGATCTGTAGCAACTCGACGTCGCGTCCCTTTCGACTCTTCGTCAGAACACTGGTCTTGAGATGACGATTGTCGGAATTGATCTTCAGAAACGCGGTCAAATTGCGCTGAACATACGGAATCGTTACCGCAAATCGATCGGCCTTGTCCTCCTTGGCAAAGTCATAAGCGAACGAACTGCCGTCGACATTGTCCGTGCCCATCCAGTTCCAGGTTGCGCCACCGTCGAGACTGATTGCAGGTCCCTGAAAGCCGATCGCACCGTTCTGAAAACCGATGACCTTCTCCGGAAACACGAAGCGAACGCGTCCCGGCTTCGACGCCGTCGCCTCGAAGTGCCAATAGAACCAGGCACGATCACCGCGCAGATCGGGAGCAGCGTGAATGGTGTTCCCGTCGTTTTGCGTGACTTTCACATTTCCGCCTGGAAAGTCAGACCGAATCGCGACGGAACGCTCGGCCGCCGGCACCGTAGTCGCTGCCACGATGGTCGTGATCACTGGCACAATTGCCATCGAGACGAGGATGGATCGAAACAGCTTCATGGTATGAGTCCGATGGGTGGTGTTGATTCCAAACCGTGACAGTCAGCTTTGTTGATGCGTTCCCAAACCTCCGACCGGGAACGAACGGACAGAATGCCCGAGCATTCCGGCCCATTGAATGTATTGTATGTCCGCTCAGCCTGACGAAGCAGAGCTACCGAGACAGTGCACTCTCTCTCGTGCGGGAGCCTGCGAACCAGTCATTGCCTTCCTGGACGAGTTTTTCCACCTCACATCTAAGGCTGGTCCGACGTTCTATCCGGTCTTGTGGCTCCGGCGCAGCCTTTGATATAAGCCCGCCCCCTACCAATTGGCGATTCCGCCGTCTTCAGGACTTTGTCCTCACACCTCTCATCTTTCTCGACACGTCGTCGGCCAGTTCCAGGTCACGCGGCTCACTCCTTCGCCCACTCAATCGACACTTCTTTTCCGATCCCATACCGATCGTCTGCGCTGTCAGCCGGTTGTCGTGTGGTGTCTCAGGTATCCCCCATGCGAACTCGATTTGCGGACTTTGACCGCCTTGCTCGTGACGGAGGCACTCCCGTTCGCACCGAGCCGCTGCCGCGGTGGCCGGTCTTTGACGACGAGATGCTCGATGCCGTGCGGGCCGTGCTTGAGTCCGGGCGTGTCAATTACTGGACCGGCGACTTCTGCCATGCCTTCGAACAGAATTTCGCCAGCTACACCGGCTGCCAGCACGCTGTTGCCGTGACCAATGGCACGGTCGCTCTGGAACTGGCACTGGTTGCAACCGGCATCGGCGATGGCGACGAAGTCATTGTTCCTTCGCGGACATTCATTGCGACTGTCAGTGCCGTCGTGATGCGTGGGGCGAAACCCGTCTTCGCAGATATCGACCCTGTCAGTGGTAACCTGACCGCTGAGACGATTGCCGCGCAACTGACGCCGCAAACACGTGCTGTCATCCCCGTTCATGCCGCTGGCTGGCCATGCGACATGGACCCGATCATGGACCTCGCCCGCGCTCACGAGCTGACGGTCATCGAAGACTGCGCTCAGGCACACGGAGCTACGTACAAGGGCCGGCCAGTCGGTTCAATGGGACACATTGGCGCGTTCTCATTCTGCCAGGACAAGATCCTCACGACTGGCGGTGAGGGCGGTATGGTCACAACGAATTCGCCCGAATTGTGGAAGAAAGCCTGGAGCTTCAAGGATCACGGAAAAGACTGGGACGCCGTCTACACACGCCAGCATGATACGGTCTTCAAGTGGTTACATGAGTCGTTCGGGACGAACTGGCGCATGACCGAAATGCAGGGCGCGATCGGCTGTATCGGTCTGGAACGCCTGGACGAGTGGGTTCGGAAGCGTCGCGACAATGCCGCAATTCTGGATGAGCAGCTTTCCGACATCCCTGAATTTCAAGTGCTGACACCAGGTCCGGACTTTGGACACAGTTATTACAAGTACTACGTCAACGTCGCCGCTGACTGCCTGCATGGCGAGTGGTCGCGTGATGAGATCGTGAAATGTCTGCAGGCCGAGGGCATCCCGTGCGGCAGCGGGCTGTGCTCTGAAGTTTACAACGAACTGGCAATACAGCAGGCCGGTCTGGCGCCGACAGATCGCTTGCCCGTCGCCGCGACGCATGCGGATCAGGCCATCATGTTTATGGTCCACCCGACGCTGAGTGAAAGTGATTTGCACGACATGGTGGCCGCAGCCACCAAAGTCATGCGGGCTGTTGAGCACTCACAGGGGTCCGTGAGGCATGCGGCCTGAAAGCGGTTCCTGAGCACGGATGCAGAACATGACGGGACAGAACAGACTTCTCGCGGCCATCAATCGCCACCCGCTGCGACGTCGACTCTTCGGCAATGCGTCGCTGAAACGCGTCGTGTTCCGGATGAGTGTTGACTTCATGGTTGCCAACGCCGTGCTGGTGGCGGCCGCGGTTCTGCGCGTGACATTCAGCGGACAGTTGAACTTCGACGACCCGGTTGGCCAGTTGGTCGGAAAGTTCAACAGGGTATACCTGCTGCACGCCGGCTGGTTCGCCATGTGGGCTGTGTTTCTACTGACACTTTCCGGACTTTATCGGCCACTGCTCAGTTCGCAGATCCGATCGCGGTTCATGGGCGTCACAACGGCATGTGGCATCGGTCTCATACTGCATTTGTTTCTGGGTGGTCTCGTCCAGAATCGTCTGGCCGCGACGGCCGAAATTGCCGTCCCGGCATGGGCTCTGCTGAGCATGACCGTATTCGCTATCCGCTATTCGCGGATGTCGTTGACGCAACGCTATCGGGTCGTGACACGCGCCGGCGGTGATGACAAGGTCGAGGACATTCTGGTCGTCGGCGGCGCAGGTTATATCGGTTCGGTCCTGACGGAGCAGCTTCTGCGGAAGGGCTACCGTGTCCGTATTCTGGACCTCGAATTGTTTGGCCGGGACGCACTGAAATCCATGCTGGATCATCCTCGGCTGGAATTCATGCATGGCGATTTTCGGAACGTCGAGGATGTTGTGCGGGCGCTGCGCAATGTTGACGCTGTCATTCATCTGGCAGCCATCGTTGGTGATCCCGCATGCGCTCTCGATGGAGATACAACGATTGCCGTGAACTACGCCGCGGCACGCGTGATGGCCCAGCTCGCGCGTGCCAACGGTGTGTCACGATTCGTGTTCGCATCGACGTGCAGTGTGTACGGAGCCTCGGACGAAACGGTAACGGAAGATTCGGAACTCAATCCCGTCTCCATCTACGCGACAACGAAAATTGATGCGGAACGAGCGCTGCTGGAAGCCGCCGACCCGACATTTCACCCGACCGTTCTTCGATTTGCCACAGCATACGGCTGGTCGTATCGGCCGCGGTTCGACCTGGTCGCCAACCTGCTGAGCGCACAGGCCGTTACGGAAAAACACATTCGCATCTTCAACGGCGAGCAATGGCGGCCATTCGTTCATACACGCGATATCTCCCGAGCCTGCGTCCTGGCGATCGAAGCTCCGCTCGACAAGGTCAGCCGCGAGATCTTCAACGTCGGTGATCACACTCAGAACTTCACACTGACACAACTTGGTCAGATTGTGGCCGACTGCACGCCGGGTACGTTCGTCGAAGACATTCGCAATGACGACGACCCACGAAACTATCGCGTCGACTTTTCGAAGATTCAGCAGACACTGGGCTTTCACGCGTCTGTACCGCTGGAAGTTGGTATTCGCGAAATCGTTACGGCGGTGCGTGAAGGCAAAGTGGATGACTGGAACGACCCCGTGTACAGCAATGTGAAGACGCTGCAGGTCGAGGGGCTGAGGATCCTCAATTTCGAGCATGTCAACGAAACCGAAGAGCTGGCCGCGACTCGCAAGTTTCTGTCTCGCGCAGCCTGAACCAACGCCTGCGATGGGTTAACGAACGCAGCGGATTCGATACCTTACGACCCATTCGGGCCGAATCAGGAGTGGCCACTATGCATGTACTTTTTGTCCATAAAAACTTTCCGGCTCAGTTCGGCCACATCGCCAGTTATCTGATCCGAGATCACGGCTTCCAATGCTCCTTCGTGTGCGAGTTGCCGCCGGGCAATTTCGAGGGAATTGACCGGATTCAGTACAAGACGACGGGCGGTGCGACGCGTTCCACCCACTACTGCAGCCGCACGTTCGAAAACTGCACGTGGCATTCGCACGCCGTGTATGAGGCCATGCAGGCCCGGCCGGATGTCAAACCCGATCTAATTGTCGGGCACAGTGGTTTCGGCTCGACGCTCTGGCTCGCCGATCTGTATCCAGACACGCCGATCATCAACTACTTCGAGTACTACTATCGGAGCAAAGACTCGGACCTGGACTTCCGTCCGGATTTCCCGGTCAAGCCGCTCGACGTGCTGCGTTCACGCACACGAAACTCAATGATCCTGCTCGACCTGCAGACATGTTCGCAGGCTTACGCGCCGACGCAGTACCAGAAGAGTCTGTTCCCCGACGAATACCAGCCAAAGATCGAGCCGATCTTTGATGGTGTCGACACGAACATCTGGACGCGCCGCGAGAACGTGCCACGCACAGTTTCCGGCCTGGAGATTCCGGCAGGGAAGAAGATTGTCACGTACGTCTCACGTGGCTTCGAATCGATGCGTGGGTTTGACGTCTTCATGAAAGTTGCAAAGAAGATCTGCGATGCCAGGGACGACGTGGTCTTTCTGTGCGTTGGGTCGGACCGTGTGTGTTACGGCGGCGACCTGAACCGGATTGACGATGACAGTTACCGCGCGCATGTCCTGAAGCAGGACAATTACGACCTCGACCGCTTCCTCTTCACGGGTCGAGTCGAACCCAACGAACTGGTCAACGTCTTCAGTCTCAGCGATCTGCACATCTACCTGACAGTGCCATTCGTGCTGAGCTGGTCGATGATGAATGCTCTATCATGCGGCTGCACAGTCCTGGGCTCGGCAACGGCGCCGGTGAAGGAGATGATTCAGCACGGAGAGAACGGCCTGATGGCTGACTTCTTCGACGTCGACGGCCTGACCGAACTGGCCCTGAAAGTCCTCGACGATCCCGAGGCGCACCGCTACATGGGCGAAGCCGGAGCAAAAATGATCCGCGAGTCCTACAGCCTCGAAAAGAACCTGCCAAAGATGCTGGAGCTCTACGAACGAACGCTCAACGGTCGTGGGAATTAACCCAGAAGCATTCTCACCGCAGAGATCGCTGCCAGTTACGGCGCCGGCCTCAGAAATCGGTCGGGCGTGTCTCGTCCCGCCGAATCGGCACCAGCTTTCGCTGCGCGGTGTGCCTCTTCGTGACGAATCGCCCGGGAGCGATTACAGACATTCCGAGAAACTCCGGCAAACTGTTGCCCCTGCGTGAATCCAGGGTGGAAGGAGTCGGGAGTCTTTTTCGCCGGAATGAGTCAGGACAGGTCGAAGATCTGTGAGCGAAAAAGACTCCCAACCTCCTGATGGCCCTGGTGCGGTTGGCCGGCGGAATCAGCCACGAACTGTTCGATGGCCGCGCGCTGGTCGCTGTCAAGCTCGTTCGTTGCGAGCAGGATGCAGCGCGGGGCTCCACGCCGGCCGGAGGCGACCACCGCCAGCGTGCGGTTGTCCGAACACCATCCAAAAGGTAATTACAATGCCTGTCCGTGTTATCTCGGGGTTGAACTGGCAGTACGACATTGAAGATCAGGCCTCCTGTGGCTGCGCCATGCCGGTTGCAAAGCAACCGCTACCACCCAGATAAAACACGTCAAACGGTGCCACCCCGCCAGCTCCAGCCCACAGCTTCTCGCCCAATCCAGGAATCGATGCACCGCGTGTCGACAGGTCTTCCGCGTCCGAGGATTCCTGATCCGCCCATGAAAGAACTCGTCATACGCGAACCGAGCCGCGTCTCCTGACTCAGCAATCAGCCCAGGCAGCTTCTCCGGATTAGTGACACCCGACCCCGCCCGAAGCGATATCTCGTTTCTAGTGTTTGGCATACCAACCAGCAGTCAGGCCTACCTCACAACCGCTCGCCAGGACCTGACATCTCCAGCCTTGTCGAACGGTCTCCCCGGTCACCGTGCCGTTCATTCGCTCACCCGGCTCATCGGGAATCGCAGACCTGCGAGTTTTCCAAGTCCCAACCGTAGCGCAGGTAAACGTCCTTTGTCGAGCACAAGAGTGGAGTGGGCTTAGCGAAGTCACGAAACGGCGTTCCCGCTCCATTTGCAACCCGATCGGTCGGAAATGTGCTCCACCCGGTGACTGTGGCTGGGGTCCCCGGGCAACTGTACACTTCACCTGCATGGTCTCGATACGCAGATTTGTCCGAGGAGAATTGGATGCCCGGTCTCAGAGATCTCCGAGTCTCATTGACGAAAAACGGCTATTACAAAGTGGCGGAAGTCCTAAAGCGTCACTCGGGCAGTGAGGTTCTGGATAACATTTCTGGTCAGTATGAAGGCATCAATCTGGATCGTGCCCAAATCATCAACATGTTGTCGGGCGACGATAGCACAGGGGAACTGCCGGAAGAATGGGATGAGGTTCGCGAACTCGGAGACCGTCAGGTCGAAGTCCTGACGTTTATCGCAATTCTGTTTAGTCATGAAGACCTTATTCGGTCCTTTGCTGCCGCCAGCACTGGCGAGATGCGGGGAACGATTACGCGTGAAGCACTCGGCGACAAGCCATACACGAATTTGGTATTCAGCATGGAGACTGCCGGACTCTGTGTCCGGCGCGTGGGCCGTGATTCGACTCCCTACAAACTCGCCCCGCTGTTTGAGCTTTCAATTGGTCCGCTCATCAAGAAAGTCATTCGGCGTAAACTTGAAAAGACTGGTTGGACCGAACCGGGACAACAGGACATATTCAAACGCGACTTCTACGAACAGTGCTTCTATTACAAGTTCCACAAGACGCTCGGTATTTCAGAAAGGCAATTCCGCGACTGTCTCGAAGGCCAGATCGTCGAGGTCGAAGCTCCCCCTGAGGCAACTCTTTCAACTGAACCAGTCATTGTAAGCGCGAGTTTGGTCGCTGCTCTCTCCGCAAAGCCATTCGTGATTGTGTCCGGGACAGCAGGAACCGGGAAAACGCGAACAGTCCGAGAATGTGTGCACAGCCTTTGCCCTGCTGATCTGGATAAGTCCTTTAATAATGTCTTCATCCCGGTCGAGGCTGGTTGGACCGATGGACGTCACCTCCTTGGATACCGAAACCCGTTCGGCAGAACAGGAGAAACATACGCATCCACGCCGCTGATTTCGCTACTCTTGAAAGCGAACCATCCGAACTTCGCGCATATTCCGTTCTTCATCGTTTTGGACGAGATGAATCTGTCTCACGTCGAGATGTACTTCTCGCGATTCCTTTCACTGATGGAGACCACCTCAGCCGGGAGGCCGGAATCAGTGTTGGGGACAATCGAGCTGGAGTTGCTGCTCCGTTCAGGCTTGACAGCTATCGAGGCCGTTTACGTCGAGCAGGCACTGTCGAATGGCGGAGTCTTTCTGACTCCAAACGTAATGATTGTCGGTACTGTCAATGTCGACGAGACGACATCCATGTTCTCACCAAAGGTTCTCGACCGAGCTTTCGTGCTGGAGTTTCCAACGGTGAAACCGTCTGAAACGTCCGCCGACTTCAAACTGTCAGCGAGTGACACAGCCAACGAGTCTCCGGCATTTTTTTCCGAACGACTGGTTAGAAGTGAGAAGTCTCTGGATGCAACCGTCCTTGGTTTTCTGGATCGCGTGTACGAAAATCTCGGAGCGTTCAAGTTTGGACCGAGGGTGACGCAGGAAATTCAGCGGTATGGGGCCGTAGTCACAGAAATTGCGTCTGCCTGCGAGGAGTCATTCGCCGAGGCGACAAACGTCTACGATCGCATCCTGATGCAGAAAGTCCTGCCAAAACTCCACGGCAACCGCGTGCAGTTGTCCGCCATCGTAAATGATCTTACCAGGATCGCGGAGGCAGACGGGTGCCAACAAAGTGCCGAGCGACTCAAAGCGATGGCCAATGATCTCAAGTCTCCCGGGTTCACCAACTTTTTCGCCTGACCAATGCTGGCACTATCTACATTCACAATGCGGGCAGACGATGTCGCATTGCGGCTTCGCGCATCGAAATCTGGCCGGGAGTCCGGCCAGAGCATTGTACTGCCAATCGAAAACGCCACTGCGACGATTGCTCAGGAATACTCGCCTGCGTGCCGTCGAGCGCCAGCAATCGGATTCGAAGACGACAAAACGAGATGGGATCTTCTTGAGCCGTTGAGACTTGTCGAGAATGTTGATTACGAGTTCTCTGTTCAGACGCCATGGTCGAAGGCCGGATTCAGTCAGCGGTGCAGTGAAGCGGATAACGCTGTCTGGCCTTTTGCCAATTTGAAGCTGGGAAAAGCGATCACCTTCAATAGCTCGGAGGCGTGTCAGGAAGTCGGCGGGCGATATCGGGTTACCGGGCATTTGAAGTTCGATAACCAGCTCGGCAGTGTTGATCTGTCTTTGGTGTCTGACTTATGCCCGCTGTTGCTGCGAGCAGAAGTCACTTCCGAGAAGATTGACTACGAACATGACTTCTATAGATTGCTACACGAACTGGACAGCGTACATCACGAGCTGATTCTTCAATTGGATGCACCAACTGAAGTCAGTCTTGAGTCACAACACGACGACAGTCTCTCCGCTCATTCGACAATATTACAACTGCGCCGCGTACTTCATTCGGATGCACTGCCACACGCTGTGGCAACAATCCTCGGTAATCCAGTTTCACGATACGAATCGCACCGTGAAGTCGAGGCAACAGCATTTGTCACGACGCCTGACTGGATGGAACTACAATCACGACCAAACGTCGCTACCTGGATGACTGACGGTCCACTTGCCCCGGTATTTCGGGGAGTTACTCCGGTAACGCTGCCCACTCGTCGTATCGAGAGATCGTTCGATACGCCAGAGAATCGTTACGTCAAGTTTGCGATTGGCAGCCTTCTTGAGCGGCTGCATACTGTTCAGCGACAACTGGATCGTTCACATGTCGCGAGCACGAAGCAGATTCAGGACTGGAAGTCGTTGATTGAGGAGATGTTGATTCATCCGTTCTGGCTGCAGATTGGCATCTGTACGGAGCAGCCGTCGTCAATGATCTTTTATGAGCGTTCCGGATATCGCGACTTCATTCAGGCGATCAACGATCTTGAATTGTCACTTACCATGGTTTCCCGTCTTGATGCTGTCGATTTGACGTCAGGTGACCTTAGGCCTGTTTGGGCACTGTATGAGTTCTGGTGCTACCTGCAGCTTCGAGGAATCCTCGCTTCGATCACAGGTGACAGCGGTTCTCCGACGCTGTCGTCCGTTGTCTCAAGACGCAAAGTTGAGACAACAATCCAGACTGGTGACCCAGGGCGTACTTGTTTCAGTTTCGAGTGTGTGGGATCCGACGTCGAAATCGACTTCTATTTTACGCGATGGTCGAAACCGGAGTTGCATGTTGACTGCGTCTGGCTGGAAACCTATTCGACAAGGTTCCGTCCGGATTTCAGCATTCGCATTACATCGCGTGGGATCACTCATTGGGTTCATTTCGATGCGAAGTACCGAGTAAGCATTCCGAATTCTGCCGGTGAACCTCGCTCGTATCGATCCGACGACATCGACACGATGCACATGTACCGGGACGCGATCCTCGGAACACGAGGCAGCTACGTCCTGTTCCCGGGCGACACAACCTCACCGACAATTTACGTGCGCCACGCATCGCAAACGTATCGATCGAGTTTCCCAGGGCCGAGTGTGGGTGCATTTCCGCTTTGCCCGAGCGACGAGGCGACAACTCGGGCACAGCTCAACGCTCTCTCGTCGCACCTGCGTTCTGTCATTGAAGCTGCTGCGACACATTCCAGCTATCAGGAAGAATACGGCTGGATCTGAAACCGGATGTGCATATCTGATCTTGATGCCACCATGTTTCGTGCATCAGAAACAATTTGCCGGACCATCTGCTAAGCTGCCCGCGGAAATTGCACGAAACGCGCTGGAGTCCCGCAAGAACGAGTTCGACGACCCCGAGGATACTGGCTGCATGGACGCGACTCTCTTCGATCAACTCGAAACACATGGCGGACTTCGCGTCGCCGGCCGAAACCAGTACATCAAGTACATGGGTAGTAAGGCCTCGATCCTCGATTGGGTAGTCGACGGAATTAACGATGTCTACGACGGGGGCGGCGTCTGCGATCTGTTTTCCGGGTCATCAATTCTCAGTGCCGCGATCGGTCGGCAGGTGCCGGTCTACTCCAATGACATTCAGCACTATTCGAAAGCGCTTGCCGGCCTCTATCTGAACGCGTGGCGAACACCGAAAACTCCAGACGCGAAAGACTTGCTGGCTGAAGCCGGCAAGCTGGTCAGGCAACGGGCAGATTTGATTCCTGTATCGCTTCGATATCGGGCGGACTCCACGCTGACGGAATTCAACAGGACCGAAGAAGCCAATCGTGCTCTTATCGACGAACGATTCAGCCATCGTTGGCACTATTTCCTACGGGTCTATTCAGGCACGTGGTGGTCGGCAGAGCAATGCCTGTGGATCGATGCGATGCGTCAGGTGATTGAACGGTACCGGGAGCACTCGTGCTTTGATCTTATGATGGTCTGTTTGATGCATGCGATGGCATACGCAAGCCAAGGGACTGGCCATTACGCGCAATATCGAAATGCCAAGACGGCCTCAAGCCTGCGCGACATCATGACGTATCGGACGCGTGACCCGCGTCCGTACTTCGAGCGAAAGTACACGGCGACTCTGGCAGCCTTACCCAGACACGCTCCTCAACTTAAGCACGAGATTACGGCGATCGACTATCGTGATCGACTCAGGACGCTTCCGCCCTGCACGGTGTATGCTGACCCACCATACTGCTTCGTGCATTACTCGCGTTTCTACCACGCTCTCGAAACCCTCTACCTGTACGACAAACCGGAATTGCAGGTGAAAGGCGGATCGGTCGTAAAAGGACGCTATCGTGAGGACCGGCACCAATCCCCGTTTTGCATCGGTTCTCAGGTGTACGGAGCGTTCGAAGACCTCTTCCATGGCGTGACCGAATCCGGAAGCAACCTCGTCCTCAGCTACTGCAATACCGGGATGATCTCGCTAGAGGAACTCGAGAAGTTGGCGAATCAAATCTTTGGCGACTACGACCTTCAGATCTTGTTGTCCGACCACCGTCACATGACGATGGGACGTCGCCAGGACAGGGACCGAGAGGTCAAGGAATGCTTGATCCTTGCGAAGAGACGCGGTTAGTAGTTTGAGGGATGTCGAAACACGACAGTTGTTTTGAGCCATGCAGTATGGAGGGAGGCGGTGGTGCTTCCCACCTGGGAGAACCTTAGAAGTCGTCGTCCGCGTCGCGGTTTCCGTTGCCATTGGCGTTGGAATCGCTGGATGACTCGAAGATCCATGTGTGGGCCTCGTCGGCGACCTTGGCCAGCACGGGCAGGTCGGTGCTGCACGCTGCACAGGAGTCAAGAGAGATGCTCTCAATTGCCGTCGTTATGAGTACGGCAGGAACTCGATGCGGTTTCGCATGTCGTCCGGGTCGAGCACGCTGGCCATCAGTTCGAGATCGCGGATGGCCTGCCCGATCGTGATTCCAAGCTGGTGCGCGTAAGCCACTCCTGCGAACTCACGCGCCGATTCCAGCCAGTCGGCAGCGATTGCCAGGAAGTCGTCGTCGAGCGTGAAGACGACTCGTTGCAGTTCAGTGGCCCGCTGGAGAATGTCAGGATCGGTCCAGTCTGCCGATTTGTCTTCGTGGGCGGTCAGAACCTCAACACCGCGTTCCCGCAATCCTTCAGTAATGGCCAGTGGGACGTGCTGGTCCATGTAAAGCGCGAGGCTCATGGCTTGCCGGTGACCGTTCGCAGGCGGTCACGAATGTCGGTAGAGCCGTGCCGCGTCTGAAGATCGGCCACACGCTCACGCCGGCGCTCGATGTCCTGGTCAATCTCCTCACGATGGTCATAGTACCAGGCAAGGGCGGAGTGAATCTGACCAAGCGTCAGACTCGGATACTGACGACGGATCTCAACACCGTCCCAGGAGTGGGCGAGGTGGTCCTGTACGATTTCAACAACCTTTGTCGTTGTTCCGGCGATCATCGGAACGCAGTCATCGCCGACGGCAACGTGTGGGTAGTCGGTGTCTGACATCGCTTGTCCCGGAAACTATCGCGAACAGATATCGTCCATGCAGTCAAAGCCCGTGATTCCAGCATAACGCACGCGGGCGTATCGACGCAGAGCAGTCACGGATTCGGGCATTTCCGAGGTACGTTCATTAATGCAGATCGCCGAGACAAGTACGGGAACTGGCGGATCTCTTTGCCAGTGATGTGTGTGCCTATGCGGTGCTCGATAATCATCTGCATGTGTTTGCGGGCTTTCGTTCTGCGACCCCGACAACACGACTCGTGTTTGGTTGCGAACAACTGCGAGTCTGTGTGTGTCTCACCTGTCCGGCCCGAGCAAGCGGCATGCCGGAATGCCAGCAGAATCTGAACCGTCGGTGAAGTTGCCATTTTCTCGGCAACGACTGCTACTTCCGACGCGATTCCAGGCGTAGAATTGAGAGACTCACGGAGGGACACTGGAGCCGGGCTGAGCCAGCTCCCTCTGGTACGAACGCGATTACTGACCTTTCAGACCGTGTTCCTCTGCCAGGACCACAAAACCAAACCGAGGTGTTCATGATTCAGGAAACACTTTCCTTCGAAAGTCAGGAACAGATTCGCGCGCTGTTTGGATGTCAGGATGAAAACCTGCGACTGCTTAGAGAGCGACTGGATGTCCAGGTCGTTGTCCGCGGCGAAGAGCTGCGGTTGACCGGTGCCGACGACCATGTCGCTACCGGAGTCAAAGTCTTTGCAGAACTGCAGGATGTTGTGCGCCGGCACGGCGAACTCTTTCCCACCGAGATTGAGCGGATTCTCGGACGCCACACGGGTGAATCGGTTGTCTTCCCGCGTCTGACCGAATCAGAAGGGCCGTCCGCACGCTCACGGCACGATGGCAATGGGCGTCGCAATGGTGGCAACGGGAATGGATCGCGCACAGGACAGTCAGAGCCGACAGATGGAGCACCGATCGACCTGTTCGAGAAAGCCCGAGCAGTCCATCCACGAACCGGGGGTCAGGACCGCTACGTCGAGGCCATTCGCCGGAACGATCTCGTGTTCTGCATCGGACCGGCAGGCACCGGAAAAACGTATCTCGCCGTTGCAATGGGACTGAACGCACTGCGGACGGAACGTGTACGACGCATTGTGCTCGTGCGCCCCGCAGTCGAAGCGGGCGAGAAGCTGGGCTTTCTGCCCGGGGACATGCAGGCCAAAGTCAATCCATACCTGCGTCCGCTGATCGACGCCCTGTCGGACATCCTGACGTACGAGCAGGTCAAGCGGTACATCGAGCATGACGTTATCGAAATTGCCCCAATGGCGTTCATGCGGGGCCGTACTCTTAATGATACGTTCATAATTCTGGACGAAGCCCAGAACACAACGGCCACTCAGATGCAGATGTTTCTGACGCGAATGGGCGAAAACTCGAAGATCGTTGTGACGGGAGATCCGACTCAGGTGGACCTTGCCAGCCACACGAAATCGGGCCTGCCGGATGCGATTGGACGACTGCGGGATATTCCCGGAGTTGAAGCGGTTGAGTTGACTGGTCAGGATATCGTGCGTCACCGATTGGTCCGCGAGATTGTGCGGGCATATGACGATGATCGCCGCCATAAGCCGCGCAGCGGCTGAACCGGCTTTGCCCGACAGGGCATTCTCGCGAAGGAGGTCAATCGACTCACCGGAAGCACATGAGTTGTGACTCGTCGTAGTCGCATATTCTTCCCGGGAAAGTCGATGAACCGTTGCCATGCCGCTTTTCGGCCACCGCAATCAGCGACGTCATCGCACGTCGCGCTTCGCGATCGAAACGTCCCAGGGCTTCATTCCCCGAGCGTCAGCAGCGCTGCGCGATCGCAAAGTCCTGGCCCGGCTCTCGCTGGTTTCGCTGGCCGTGATCGTGCTTAGCATTGTGCTGGAGGGCTGGACGTCACCATTCCCTTATCGAAACGGCGATCGGCCCGATCACGGAATCCTGGCCAGCGTCGACTTCGAGCGAATCAACTCGCTGGAAACAGAACGACGTCGTAATCAGGCGGCTTCGCGCGTGCCGCTTCACTTCCGTAGCCAGCCTCTGCCCAGCAAATCCCTGCGGGCGCATTTACGAGCGGACTTTCAGGAAATCCTGGACTGCGACCAGATTGAGACGCTGGATCCCGAAGTCGCGGAGGACTTCGGGCTGATCGAAGTGCCATTGACTGCTCAAAGTAGTCCACCAGAAAGCGATCCGACGACCGCATTCAGCGCATTACGCGGTCTGCTGCTGGCGGTCGACATTGCTCCCGATGCCGGTGGACAGACTCGGGCCGAGCGTGTCGAAGGGCTTCTGGCCGAGTTCGAAAAACTGCTGGATGTGATGGGCAGTCCCGGCATCGTTTCTCCGAAAGACGTCAAGCGACAGCAGATCGACACAGGCCAGCAAATCGCGATCTCGGATGACAAGCCCGGAGGCAGGACTTACGGACTACTCGACGTCGACCTGCTTGCGATGATGAAACCAGCCGGACGCATCGCGGTGGCGTGGGAATCGATGCCGTTGCTCAGCCAGGTCCGCCCCCAGATTCACAACTGGCTGCTTGCCCAGGTCGAGCCAACGCTCAGCTACGACCGCTCGCGGACAGAAGAAGCGCGACGGGACGCGCGTGATAAGGTCGACGTGGACCTTGAGAAGTGGTTCAAGGGTCAGGTGCTTGTCGGATCCGGAGAACTGATCGACGACGCGCAGCTCAGTCTGCTCCGCGATGAGTATGCCGCCGCACAACGGTCGTACCGGGAAGACAGCTCCAACATCTTTTTTCATCTGCAGTGGATTCGGCTGGGAACAGTCGTCCTGATGCTGATCATCCTGGCGGGGATCAATGGGGCCTATCTGATCCGCAGCGAACCTCAGCTTGTCCGGTCCTTCGCGCGGCTGACGGTTTATCTTACATCGATCATCGTGGCGGTTGGACTGGCGCGATGGGCGGCGGCTCATCCGGACGTGCGTGCCGAAATCGTGCCGGTCGTGGTGACTTCGATGATCTTCGCCATCGCGTACAACCAGATGATGGCGGTCCTCGTGGCATTTACGATCAGCCTGCTGGTGACACTTTCCACCGTCGGGCAACTATCGCACTTCGTTCTGATGATGAGTGTTTCGGCGACAGCCGTTATTCCGTTGACTGAGGTGCCGTCCCGGTCTTCGCTGATCAAGGTGGGCTTTTTGACGGGGCTTGCCTGGATCGTCGTGTCGTGCGGTCTGGCGGTCCTGAACAGCCCGTCGCCGCAGTATCTCTGGTCGGACGGGCAATTCTTCAGTCACGCACTGATCGGAGCGGCGTGGTGTCTGGGCGCGGGCGGACTGGTTGCCTGCAGCCTGCCATTCATCGAAAAGACATTCGGTGTTGTCACCGATATCAGCCTGCTCGAAATGAGCGACGTGTCGCATCCGCTGCTGCAGGAACTCGTGCGACGCGCGCCGGGGACTTACAACCACTCGATCACCGTCGCCAGCATGGCCGAATCTGCCGCCGAGGCGATCGGAGCCAACGGGTTGCTGGTGCGCGTCGGCGCTTACTTCCATGACATCGGTAAGATGCTCAAGCCCGAGTACTTCATCGAAAACATCACCGAAGGAAAGAAGAGCCGCCACGAAGACCTGAATCCGGCCATGAGCACGTTGATCATCATTGGACACGTGAAAGATGGCGTCGATCTGGGACTGGAGCACCACCTGCCGCCGCCGCTGATTGACTTCATCGAACAGCACCACGGAACCACTCTGGTGCAGTACTTCTACCACGAGGCACGCAAGCAGGCGGAAGGCGACGAAGATCACCGCACCGATGCCGAAGAATCCTCATTCCGCTATCCGGGTCCAAAACCGCAGACGCGGGAAGCCGGCGTCATGATGCTGGCGGACGCGGTCGAGAGTGCCAGCCGTACCTTGAGCGATCCTACACCCAAGCGTATTGAAACTCTGGTGCATAAGATCACAATGGACAAACTGCTGGATGGGCAGTTCGAGGAGAGTCCACTCACACTGCGGCAGATCCACACGATTGAAGAATCGCTCGTTCAATCACTGACAGCGATTCACCACGGACGCATCAAGTATCCGGAGCAGCAGCGATCGGCGTCGTAGCCGCCACGCTTACTACAGCACATGTACGAGATCGAAGTTGCGGACAATCAGGACGACATGACAGTCAGCGTTGAGCGCGTCACAGACATCGTCCGAAAAGCTCTGACCGCCGAGCAGGTGGCGTCCGCGACAATCAGCGTAGCCATCGTCGACAGCTCGACAATGCACGAATTGAACAGGCAATTCCTCAATCACGACTACGAAACGGACGTCCTGAGTTTTCTGCTGGACGAATCGGAACCGGAAGCGGACTTCGAATCGGAAAACTCGGCACCACGCGGAGCTGGCCGTTCGATTGATGGCGAGATCATTGTGAGCGCTGCTTACGCTCGCGAAATGGCGACGGAGTACGACTGGGCTCCGGAACATGAGTTGACGCTTTACATTGTGCATGGCCTGCTGCACCTGTGCGGTTACGACGACATGACCGCCGACGAATTGCCTGTGATGCGGGCTCGTGAGTGCGACATCTTTCGATTGCTCGAGCTGCCGCCACCGGTCCGGTCCAGCGACGACATGGGGCATGTTTCCGCGACAGCGGCCTCCGAATCAGGAGGGACACAGTGATTCCCGTCGTCATTCTGTGTGCGACACTCCTGATGCTGATTCTGCTCAGTGCCGTAGCGTGTCACAGTCTGCGAAGCTTCTCGCGCAATCGGCTGGACGAAATCTGCGAGAAGAACAGCACCCCCGACCGGTTCCTCGAAATTCTGAGAACCTGGGACGCGGTTCTGGTCGGCGCTCAAAGTGTGCTCGCGATTGTTTCCGCGGTCTTCGTCGCGATTGTGGTCTCTGCGTGGGATCTGGCGCCGACTGCAGATGCGCAACCGGCAGCCGGCATCGAGTGGTTCAATCTGGCGATGAAATGGCTGTGCCTGATTGGGATCCTGTTGCTGACGGCGATCATCTTCCCGCGAGCACTCGCCAACGTCGTGGGCGAGCGATTTCTGCATCGCACCTGGCGATTGATCCAAGTCGCATCTTTGCCGGTCCGCCCTGTTATCTGGCTGGCGACACAGGTCGACATGCTGCTGCACAGGCTGTCTGGTCTGGAAGAGCCTGACCCGAACAATCCCGAGACGCTGGCCGCGGAAATCCGCACGATCGTCGATGCCGGACAGCGTGCCGGTGCCATCGACTCCAATGCGCACACGATGATCGATCAGGTCATGGACCTGAAGGATGCCGATGTGGCGTCGGTGATGACGCCCCGCACTGAGATGTTCTGTCTGCGGGCGGATCTGACCATTCAGGAGGCCCGGCAGGTGGTCCTGGAAGCCGGACACACACGGTTGCCGCTGATCGGAAAATCCCCCGACGACATTCTCGGAATTCTGTATGCAAAGGACCTGCTGGGTTACGTGACTGAAATCGGTGATAGCGCATCGCCGCTGACCGATGTTGCGCGAGAGGCGTTCTATGTGCCGGAAACAACCAGTGTGGACCGACTGCTGGAAACCATGAACCGCAAGCGGGTCCACATGGCCGTCGTGCTGGACGAGTACGGCGGTGTCGCCGGAATCGTCACGATGGAGGACCTGCTGGAAGAGATCGTCGGTGAAATTGTCGATGAGTACGACGCCGAGGAAACCGATCCGATTCAACGTGTTTCGGGTGCGGTCAACGAGGTCGACGCCCGCGTTCACATCGATGATCTGGTTGAGGAGTTTCAATACGACCTTCCGCTGGATCGAGACTACGACACAATCGGCGGATTCGTGTTCTCACACCTGGGCAGAATCCCCAAGCCGGACGAGACGTTTTCCTGGGGCCAACTGCGATTTACCGTGCTGGAGGCCGATCAGAGGCGACTGCTGAAACTGCGAATTGAACACGACGAATCGCTCAGCTCAGTTCGCCGCGACGAGGAGTGAGTCCGACGTCACGAGTCCTCAGGTTAAATCGAGGGGCCACGTATGAAAGTCCTTCTCGCCGAAGACGATGAACTGACCCGGCAGGGACTCGCGGAAGTTCTTGCGACTGAGGGCTACGAAGTGACTCAGGTCGCCGATGGACAGGCCGCTCTGGAGAGTTTTCGATCTGCGCGTCCCGAATTCGTTTGTCTCGACATCATGATGCCCGGACAAAGCGGCTTTGACGTTTGTCGCGCGATCCGAGCGGCCGACGCAGACATTCCGATCATCTTCATCAGTGCGAAGTCAGAAGAGATCGACAAGGTGGTCGGGTTTGAACTGGGCGCTGACGACTTCATCGTCAAGCCGTTCGGTGTTCGCGAGGTTGTGGCCAGGATCCGAGCGGTTACCCGAAGGTGTTACGCGTCCCACGCCGCGGAAGCGCCACGTTCGTTCGAGATGGCCGGCCTGCGTGTTGTTCCGACCGAACTGCGAGCCTATCGCGGTGAAACGGGAATTGAACTGAGCCTGCGCGATGTGCGGATTCTTGAACTGTTCCACCGGCGCGCGGGTGAGGTTCTCGACCGAAACGCGATCTTCAACCACTGCTGGGGCGAGGATTACTTTCCCAACAGCCGCACACTGGACCAGCACATTTCGCAGTTGCGCAAGCGGATCGAGCGGGACCCGAAATCGCCTCGGATTATCCGCACCGTGCATGGTGCAGGGTATCGATTCGAGGGGTAGCGCTTGTCGTTCGTAGTCACCCGATTTATCGGGTTCGTTGCCGGCCGCACAACCGCATAAATGCGGTTACTACAAACGTGGGCGTCTCAAGAACTTACCGAAACGCATACGTCTCGTTTTCGCAGGTGAAGTCGCTATCGTCGAGGTGCTCGTCGAAGTCGACGTCACGAAACGCGTAGTTCTCCAGCAGTGTGGTGCCGTCGAGGTCGTCGAGGTCAGCCTCGGGAGCAAATTCGGCGAAGGTCCAGTTCCTGATTTGAACGGGCACCATCAGCTTTCGGTCAATGCAGATTTGACACTTGCGATAAGCCGCCTTTGAAAGTTCGGGCTTCGCATACTCGACGATGAATTCGTACGCCTGCCGCCCGTCGAATGTCGCGTCGTCACGCATGGTCGTGACTACCAGCGGGCCATGAGCAAGTTCGCGCTGCCGCAGATCCAGAGCTCGTATCGTGAGCTCTTTGATGCCGGCGGTTGTGATCGGGTAACGGCACTCGTTCATGGCCAGCGTCGAAGTGGGTACCAGACGCAGTGCCGGCAGGCGGCCACCGAACTTCGTCAACTGCACCAGCAGCCGCGGGTCTCCCAGCGCCACCGGGTAAAGAATCTGCCGACCAGTGTGCAGCCCATCAACCACACTCAGGAAGACGCTGAAAGGCTCGTGCCGCATCTTCATCGACATTGTCTGCAATTCGAGCAATTCGCCGCTGATGCGTTCCTGTTTGTCGAACGTCGCTGTGTAGGTGCTGATCCCGTCGAGTCGGACGAGTGCTTCCTGCAGCATGGCAATGTGCAGCAGCTTGGCGACGCGGCCGTCAACCTGCATTACCTTATCTTCGGGGAGTGGCGGCGGAGCGGGTCGCCGGTTCTTTTCGACCTTCTGGGCAAGCGGACGGGTATTCGTACCCACCGTCGCGTTGTCCATCATGACGTAGCCCAGGGCAGCGGACCCGGCCAGCACGAGCAGGGCGATGTTGGCACCGATGAGCTGTCGCCACGGGAATCGCGGGCCGCGTTTGCGGACCTTGACGGTGAAGTGTCCTGGGCGTCGTCTGAGTTCGCGGCGGACGCGCCACGAAGCCACACGTCGCAACAGTCTCCGAATCGAGAATCGGTAGTTGTTGCTCATGCGTCGGGACCCTCGGGAAAGTGAATCAACGGCATCGGCAGAACACCGATGTCCGCGGCCCGTTTAGTCTGTCCGTCTGCTCGGTTGACCCACACACTTGAGATCGCCTGCGGATCAACAGGGCAAAGTTACCCGGGCCACGGGAACCGTGGAAAGATGGGATTACCGGGCCTCGTGCCCCACGCTGAGTGTCACGGACGTATTCCGCACTGATTTCCATCGACGCCCGTGACAGTGTCGTTGGACGAATTCCCTGCCGAGCCGACGACAAACCGAATCTTGTCTCTTTTTTCGGAAACATCCCTGGCATCCACCGCAGATCAACGGGTCCGAAATCTCGACGGATGTTGAGCAGACCCCCACATCTTCTCTGCCGCCGCAGCTTACCCTCTTTGAGTTCTTATACTGCGTCTGCCAAACTACACACACTCAATTACGTATCAGGGCATCTATTGGTCACAGAATCTGCACTCCATTGTGTACGGCTGCGCAGAAGAAAACACGCATCTGTTTCGCACTTCTCAATACCGGGCAGGTTCGTCAGGACGCTTGGCGCAATACGTCTGTTGAGGCTTATCAGTCTGGTGTGACAGGACTTGTGTCATTTCAGGACGAGGTTGTGGCATGTCAGGAAGCGAACTAGAATCCTGTTTGGCAAGCTATGACGGTTACACGGACTTTTCAGGCTTCCGACTGATCCTATCGCCGTCTGAGCTCGCTCGCTGTTGCACAGAGCACTCGACTCTCTCGTCCCAATCTTCCCGACCAACCGAGTCCAGTCGGGTCATTTCCCTTACGGATCGAAAATTCCCGGCATCGGGCATGCTGTGACTTATTCTTCCCGGCAGTTGCTCTCTTGCGGACGAACGCGCTTTGTCACCTGTCATGGAATCGCAACTCAGCCATTGATTGCATTGATGATTCTTTTCCTCGCAGCGTAGAAGTGTGTTGCCCCGTCGCGGCTGGCATGTCGAAGTAACGAGCCTCCACCCACAATTGATACAGACGGCAATACGGAATCGGCCGGCACTGGTGCCGGTTGATCGAATTCAACAGGAGAACACCGGGATGTACGAGCGATTCACCGACCGAGCCCGCAAGGTTATGCAGCTCGCGAATCAGGAAGCTCAACGTTTCAATCACGAGTACATCGGCACCGAGCACGTGCTGCTGGGCTTGGTGAAAGAAGGCTCGGGCGTTGCCGCAAACGTGTTGAAAAACCTCGATGTCGACCTGCGACGCATTCGCAACGAAGTCGAGAAAATCGTGCAGTCGGGACCGGACATGGTCACGATGGGCAAATTGCCGCAAACACCGCGTGCCAAGAAAGTCATTGAGTACGCGATGGAAGAGGCTCGCAACCTCAATCACAACTACGTCGGTACCGAGCATCTGCTGCTGGGTCTGCTCCGCGAGCAGGAAGGCGTTGCCGCGCAGGTACTGATGAATCTCGGTCTGAAGCTGGAAGAAGTCCGCGAGGAAGTCCTGAACCTGCTCGGCCACGGCGTCGAGTCGGGCGAAGGCGGTGAACGAGCTGCCTCGCCAGCAGGAGGCAAAGGCTCCAAGAGCAAGACTCCGGCCCTGGACAGTTTTGGCCGCGACCTGACGGAACTCGCCAAGCAGGGCAAGCTGGATCCCGTCATTGGCCGCGAAGACGAGATCGAACGCGTCACGCAGATTCTCAGCCGACGTCAGAAGAACAATCCGGTGCTGCTGGGCGAAGCGGGCGTGGGAAAGACCGCCATCGTCGAGGGCTTTGCCCAGATGGTCATTGAGGGCAATGTTCCGGAACTGCTGCGTGACAAGCGCATCGTCGTTCTTGACCTCGCCATGATGGTCGCCGGCACAAAGTACCGCGGTCAGTTCGAAGAACGCATCAAAGCAGTGATGAATGAAGTCCGCCGCGCACGCAACACGATCCTGTTCATCGACGAGCTGCACACGCTGGTTGGAGCTGGTGGAGCGGAAGGCGCAATCGATGCGTCCAACGTTCTGAAGCCCGCCCTGAGCCGCGGAGAACTTCAGTGCATCGGTGCCACGACGCTCGATGAATACCGCAAGTACATCGAGAAGGACGGTGCGCTGGAGCGACGCTTCCAGATGGTCATGGTCGATCCTCCCAGTGATATCGAAACCGTCGCCATCCTGAGAGGGCTGCGGGATCGATACGAGCAGCACCACAAGGTGCAGATCACAGACGACGCGTTGGAGAAGGCCGTCGAGCTGTCTTCACGATACATCACCGGTCGCTGTCTCCCGGACAAGGCCATTGATGTCATTGATGAATCGGGAGCCCGCATCCGACTGAAGTCCATGGTGCGTCCACCGGACCTCAAGGAACTCGAAGAAGAAGCCGAGCGACTGAATCAGCAAAAGGAAGAAGCGGTCGCGAATCAGGACTTTGAAAAGGCCGCCGCACTGCGTGACCAGGCGGACAAGCTGAAAAAGAAGAAGGAACAGCTCACGAAGGAGTGGCGTGAGAAGAGTCAGGAAAACGAAGGCGTCGTCGATGCCGAAGTGATCGCGGAAGTCGTCGCCAAGATGACAGGAATTCCGTTGACGCGTCTGTCCAGCGAGGACGCTGTCCGACTGCTGCAGATGGAAAAGGAGATGCATCACCGCGTGATCAGCCAGGACGAGGCGATCAAGCAGGTGTCGAAAGCCGTGCGTCGCAGCCGCAGTGGTTTGAAGGACCCCAAGCGTCCGACCGGCTGCTTCCTGTTTGCTGGCCCGACCGGAGTCGGTAAGACGCTGTTGGCCAAGACGCTGGCCGAATTCATGTTCGGCGACGAAGAAGCTTTGATTCAGATCGACATGTCCGAGTACATGGAGAAGCACAACGTCAGCCGGCTGATTGGCGCCCCTCCGGGATACGTCGGTTTTGAAGAAGGCGGTCAGCTCACCGAGCGTATTCGTCGTCGTCCCTATGCCGTGGTTCTGCTCGATGAAGTCGAAAAGGCCCATCCGGACGTCTTCAACATGATGCTTCAGATCATGGAGGAAGGGCACCTGACAGACAGCTTCGGCCGTAAGGTCGACTTCAAGAATGTCATTCTGATTCTGACGACAAATGCCGGTGCCGCTCAGATTGCAGGCGGCGGATTCGGCTTCGGACAGAGGACGGAAGAAGCGACGTACGATCGCATGAAGAAGGACGTTATGGGTGCATTGGAACAGGATTTCCGCCCGGAGTTTCTGGGTCGCCTGGACGAGGTCGTCGTATTCCGAAAACTGAACGAAGAAGACCTGAAGGAGATCGTCGACATCGAGCTGGCCAAGGTCCGCGAACGTCTGGCAGAACGTGGCCTCGCCCTCGAACTGGCCGACGAAGCGAAAGAGTACATCATCAAGCGTGGCGGCGATCTCGACTATGGTGCCCGTCCGCTGCGTCGCTCGGTCGAACAGTCGATCGAGGATCCACTGTCCGAAGAACTGCTTCGCGGAGCGTTCGAAGGCAAGAACCACATTTTCGTCCGCGTGAAGACGGTTGGTGAACAGGAGCAGCTCGACTTCGAAGGCTCGCACCGCGTCGAAGAGGTGGAAGAACCAGTGACGGTCGGTGCCGAAACCGAAGAGTTGGCGGCGGCCGAAGGAGACTGACCTGATACCGAATTAGATGATCAAGAACGCGAATAGCCTCGTCCAGCATCGGACGGGGCTATTCGCATTTAGCAAGACCGTTCGGGCCGATCGCCAGACACATTCGGCGTGTTCCTTGAACGGTTCGGTCACGCGAACAATGGAACTCGCCATATGCCCCGAGAAGCCGAGAACATCCACGAGGCGATTGTCGCTCTGGATGACGTCCTTGACTGGGCTCGCTCTGCAAGGTCCCGCATCGGCTACTTTGCAGCCCTGTATCGAGGAATGACGGTTCAGGTTCGCGATGCGCTGAACGAAGGACGTTTCGAACAGCCGGATCGGCTGGAAAAACTCGATGTTGTTTTCGTCAATCGATACCTGCAGGCAGTTGATGGCTTTCGTAATGGTGGACGTGTCACCGCTTCCTGGCAGTACGCATTTCGCACGGCGTCGAGCTGGTGGCCGATCGTGACGCAACATCTGTTGCTGGGCTGCAACGCGCACATCAATCTGGACCTGGGCGTCGCGCTGGCTGATATTGCTCGGGGTGAGGAACTGGAACCTCTGCGGTCTGACTTTGAGGCGATTAACGGCCTGCTCGCGACACACGTCGAGACTGTTCAGCAACAGCTCGCTGAAGTCTGGCCGTGGCTGGCATTGCTCGACCGAATCAGCAAGGCTGACGAAGCAATCATCAACTACGCGATGCGAGCTGAACGAGATCACGCGTGGCACATTGCAGAGCGTTTGCATCCGCTCGACGAAGGCAACCGTGAATCCGAGATCCACAAGATCGATGAACAGGCCGCTGCGCTCGCCCACGTGATCCGACATCCGGGACTGATGCTGGGTATGGTGACGAAGGTCGTTCGACTCTGTGAATTGAAAGGCGTCCCCGCAATCATCGACATACTGAATGAGTAAGGGACCAGAGCGTGCGCCGCACATCAGAGACGTGAGCCGTTCGATGTGGAGCTCGGAAGCTTCCGCACTGGAGTTTCAGCCCCGTTACGGGAATAATATGGAACGATGATTTTTGTCATCGTCCCTCCCTCCACTGCGTCCTGCCCCCGCCCCACATTCCCACCTTCCGGGAGCTACTGCGATGCGACCGCCCTTTGTGCGCGCCCTTTCGCTTCTTCCGCTGCTTCTGTTCATCAGTCGCGCAACGGCCGACGATGCACCTGTGGTTGTGACACCGCAGGTCGTCAAGCTCGACAGAAACTTCGCGAGGGCACAGCTCGTTGTGTCTCAGGGGGCACCATCCGGCCAGTCCGTCGATCGATCTGCTGATCTGACGCGCACCGCAACGTATGCAAGCGCGAATCCTGAGGTCGTCGAAGTTGATCCAACGGGTCATCTGCTCGCAGTGTCCAATGGCGAGACACTCGTGCGTGTCACGACCGATGGTGGCACAGTCGAAGTTACGGTTACGGTCGCGGGTATCGAGGAGCAGCCGCAGATCGAGTTCATCCGGGATATTCAGCCGTTGATCGCAAAAGCCGGCTGCAACATGGGCGCCTGCCACGCTCAACAATACGGCCAGGGTGGATTCAAGTTGTCCGTATTTGGATTCGACCCCTCACTCGACCGAAACGCGATCGTCCGGGACAGACATCAGCGACGTATCAATCTGATCGAGCCCGAGCAGAGTCTGTTTCTGCTCAAGCCAACCATGCAGATTCCGCACGGTGGGGGTAAACGGCTGGGCGTGGGATCAGTCGAACATGAGACGCTGATTGCCTGGCTGAAATGTGCCGCTCCCGGACCAACGAAAGAGCGGGCGGTCGTTACCGGGCTGTCAGTCTTTCCGCATCAGCGGGTCGGGCAGATGGGGCTCACGCAGCAGCTTCGCGTTGAAGCAACCTACGCCGATGGCAGCGTGCGCGATGTCACCACACTGGCACTGTATGACGCCGTCGACTCGGCCATGCTCGATGTGACGGACAGCGGTTTTGTCTCGGCACTCGATTCCGGTCAGTCTCCCGTGATGGTGCGATTCGAAGGTCAGGCGGCGATTTCGCTGTTCCTTGTGCCCTATCAGGACACCGTCCAACTGGCTGACTGGCAGAACAACAATTTCGTCGACGAACTGGCCAGCGAGAAGTTTCGAGCCCTCGGCATTGAACCCTCGCCTCTATGCGATGACGCCACTTTCGTCCGTCGCACATTCCTGGACGCGACCGGAACACTGCCAACGATCGAGCAGACGCAGGCGTTCGTTGATTCGACTGCCGACAACAAACGCGAGCAACTGATCGACGAACTGCTGGGGCTGACCGGCGATCCGGAGCGCGACATCCACAACGACAACTATGCGGCGTACTGGACGCTGAAGTGGTCGGACCTGATCCGTAACACCAGCAACGGGAACCGTGTTGAGCAGGCGATGTGGGCCATGCACAACTGGATGAAGGAATCCTTCCGAGTGAATCGGCCATTCAGCGAATTCGTCAGCGAACTCGTGACGGCCAAGGGCTCCGTGTATTCGAGTGGGCCGGCCAACTACTTCCGCATTTTCAATAACACGACTGTGCTGACTGAAGCCACCGCGCAGCTGTTCCTGGGTGTGCGGTTGGAATGTGCTAAGTGTCATCATCATCCGTTTGAGAAATACGGGCAGGATGACTACTACGGATTCGCCGCGTTCTTCTCTCGCGTTGGTACAAAACGCAGCGAGGAATTCGGACTGTTTGGTTCCGAATCGGTCGTCATCGTCAAGACATCCGGTGAAGTGTCGAATCCAAAGACCGGCAAGCGGATGTCGCCGACCCCGCTGGAAGGCGAATCAACGGATCACCCGCTCGACCGACGCATCGCTCTGGCGGAATGGCTCTCGTCACCAGACAACGATTATTTCGCGAAGAGCATCGTCAATCGTTACGTGAGTTATCTGCTGGGACGAGGCCTGGTCGATCCCGTCGACGATCTACGGTCCACGAACCCGCCGACCAATCCTCAGTTGATGAATGCTCTGGCTCAGCACTTTATTGACAGTGGCTTCAATCTGAAGCAACTGATCCGAGCGATCATGGTGTCGCGGCTGTATCAGCTCTCGTCGACACCGACCGAGCAGAACGCCAGCGATCACCGTTTCTACAGCCACTACATGGTCAAGCGATTAGCGGCCGAGCCATTACTTGATGCGATTGATCAAGTCACAGAGTCAGCCACGAAATTCAAAAACCTGCCACCGGGCACTCGCGCGATTGAACTGCCCGACGCCGAATACCCCAACTACTTTCTCAACACGTTCGCCAAACCGAAACGAGCCAGCGTCTGTGAGTGTGAACGCACGCCCGATCAGAACCTGTCGCAGGCTTTGCACATCGTCAACGGCGACATCCTGACCGGCAAACTGGCGGACGCGAACGGTCGTGTGGCCCGGCTGCTTAAGGAAAAGAAGTCACACGAAGAAACCGTGACGGAACTTTACCAGGCCGCACTCTGTCGGATGCCGTCCGATGCTGAAGTGGCCCTCAGCTCCGAGTTCCTCAAAGAAGCTCCCACTCCGCAGGAAGGCTACGAAGACCTGCTCTGGAGCCTGATCGTCTCGAAGCAATTCCTGTTCGTGCATTGACGGGCAGAAGACATCGACCAGTGGTCGCCTAAGCGTCGCTCAATTATCGGGATTGCCATGAGATACCACTTGTTCCGGCTGATCACGGTCTTGCTGCTGGCATCACATCCAGCAAGTCTGGTCGCGCAAACAGGCTACCCGATGGTGATGAGCCTGAAGCCGGTAGCCGTACAGGCCGGAGCTTCCGGCGAGGTGGAGTTCAACACGCGTTACAGCATGTTCGGTGCCGACCAGGTGCTGGTCTCAGGCACGGGCGTGTCAGGCGAAGTAATGCACCCGGAGGTGAAAGAAGGCGAGAAGCCGCCGAGCCTAACGAAATTGAAGGTGAATTTTACAGTCGACGCAGACGCGATGCCTGGCGTGCGGGACGTGAAGATGTCGACTCCACAGGGAGTCAGTACGGTCGGGCAGCTCGTCGTCGTGCGTGATCCAGTGATCTATGAGTCCGGAGATAACAACACGCGGGATAAGGCCAACGAGGTCACACTGCCGGCGACGATTTGCGGACTCGTCGAACAGAACGAAGACGTTGACTACTTCAAGTTCACGGTCGAAGCTGGAGCCAGACTCAACTTCCACTGCCGCTGCGCACGTCTGCAGGATCGCATCCATGACCTGCAGCGACATGCCGATCCGATGATCACGATTCGCAATGCGATGGGCGGGACGGTTGCTGCCAGCGACAATTACTTCTTTGGCGACCCGTTCCTCGCCGTGACTTTCGAGCGGGCGGGCGATTACTACCTGGAAATTCGCGATGTGCGGTACCACGGGAATACTTACTGGGAATACTCCGTCGAAGTCACCAACCGGCCGTTTGTGTCCAACATTTATCCGCTGGGTATCGCTCCCGGCGAAGAGACGCAGGTCGAGCTGGTCGGATCGCATTTGCCGGAAACGCGAAAGTCGACAGTAACATTGCCAGCGGACGCTCAAACCGGCCCAACGTGGGTTCAACTTGATCTGTCGGGCGATCAGTCAAATCCTGTCCCGGCTTATGCCACAACGTTGCCAGTCGTCGTCGAGACTGATGCAGACAATACGACCCCCGAAGGCGGGCAATCAGTCACAATTCCGGCTGGTATCAACGGACGCATTTCGGAATCCAGCGACGTCGATTGCTTCCGCTTCGAAGCAAAGAAGGGCGATGCATTCACGTTCGAAGTGCGAGCGCGGCGGTATCAGTCATCGGTCGATCCCTACATCCGCCTGCTGAACTCGGACGGCAAGCAGCTTTCTGAGAACGACGACCTGCGCGACATGAAGCGAGGTTTCGCGGACTCGCGAATCGAGAACTGGAAAGTACCCGCTGATGGGACCTACACACTCGAAATCCGCGACATGCATCTTCGCGGCGGAGACAGTTTTGTTTACTTCATTGAAATCACGCGGGCGGAGCCACACTTCAGACTCTACGCCGACACAGATAAGACACTACTCGCGCCCGGAACCAGTGGTGTGTTCTTCGTGCAGGTCGAACGCAAAAACGGATTTACGGGCGACGTGCAGCTTCATGTGGACGACCTGCCAGACGGGGTCGAAGCTGTGTGCGGCCGGATTCTGCCCGACAAGGGGCGAGACGGGTGCGTCATTCTTCGGGCCGCACCGGACGCGAAGGCGCTTGTTCAGAACATCCGCATTCGCGGCACATCCACGTGGAAACCAGGCGAGGCGGCCGAACCGCTTGAGCTGGCGGCGACTGCGGCGATCTATCAGGAAATGTATCAGCCAGGCGGTGGCCGAGGTCACTGGCCGGTCGAAGTGCATACCGTGTCGGTGGCCGCACCGACGGACATCCTGGGGATCAAGCTCAGCGAGAGCGATATCTCACTGAAGCCTGGGGAGTCGAAGAAGATCGAAGTCACGATCGAACGGGCCGAAGGATTCGACAAGAACGTGTCGCTCGACTGTCGCTTCTTTCATCTGCAGGAATTCTGCAACACGCTGCCGCCGGGCGTGAAATTCGACGAGGGCAAGAGCTCGAAACTGATCACAGGAAAAAACACAACTGGACACATCGTGCTGGTTGCCGACGCGAAAGCCGAGCCCGTGGACCGACAGCTTGTCCCGATTACGGCCAACGTCTCTCTCAATTTTGTCATGAAAACGACATTCTCGGCCGACCCTCTGTGGGTCAGCGTCGTGGCAGAATAGAGCTGATCTGTGCCATTCCGGGCGTGGTCCATCACTCCCCGCCAGGCCGCAAAGTTCCCCTGATCGTTTCGTCCGACAGTACCTTCGACACGATCCCGCTCGCTGACACATCCGGGCAATCGACACGACCCGCTGGATCCGATGACTCGCGAAGACCGGTTCCGCAGCTCTTTTCGCTGCAACCCATTGCCGGTCCTGCCCGTCCCGCGCACGAATCCATTCTGGAAAGTGTCGATCATGAAGCGAACACAGCTCATACCCGTGGTGCTTGTCAGCCTGGCCGTTCTGGCCACGATTACGGTCGCCGGTCAATTCCGCCAGGACGCGTCTCCGAGCCGGCAGGGTATCGTCTGGCGCACAGACCTGACGGTGGCCCATCACGAGGCGAAAACGGTCGATCGGCCCTTACTAATCACTTTCGGCGCCGACTGGTGCGGCTTTTGTCAGCGAATGGAGCAGGAAACGCTCGCAAGTCCGGGCGTCGCTCAATACGTGAACCGATCATTTGTTCCGGTGAAGCTGGACATCCAGAAGCACGCGGAGATCGCACGAATCCTCGAGGTCAATCGCATCCCCTGTACGATCGCAATCAGTCCGCAGGCGGACCTGCTGGGCCGTATGACCGGTTGTGTTGACGCAAATCAATTCCGCGACACGCTGGCTCAGATCGAAGCACTGCACCGTCGCATCGAGCAGCGAATGGCCGAGTATTCCCGCTGAAAATCGCGGCGATCGGGTCATCTGATCGGAGATGTCAGTCTCTCGTCGGAAAACCGGCGGCGGAGTGTGGACCGACCCGGCCGTCTACGCAATAATCTACTCACCGGAAGAAAATGTCGCGCGGTGGAGCAGTCCGGTAGCTCGCGAGGCTCATAACCTCGAGGTCGCAGGTTCGAATCCTGCCCGCGCCACTGAAACCCCACGGTAGCGAAATTCGCGACCGTGGGGTTTTCTTTTGCGCCCGTTCGCAGACACGCCGCAACTCGAAGGCTCGACGCAAGTTGTTTCCCAACTGCCGGTTATCGGGCGTCTCCAGAGCGTCGTGCCGAGACTTTTCTGGTGTCCAGGCTGCGGCTTGATTTTGATGAAATCGCCTCAAAGTCTGTGTTCTCTCCGAGTGATTTCTCGAGTTGCACCTGTGTTGGTGATGTGCAACTAAGAACCAGTAGTGCGGTAAAAAGTCGCCTTATCGCGATCATCAATTCGTCAAAATGAGTGGCGAGTTTGAGTCCTGTGTCGGTCGTTGGCGCAGTTCCACTGCATGACTCCCATGAGCAGGTCGCGTCCCCCATCACGTCTTCCCGGTCCAAATCATGACCGCAGATGCCGGTGAACAGTTATTGTGTTCACTTAGTGAAGCTCTTGAACGTGTGCGAACAGGCGTGCGGCGTGTGTATTGTCACGTCGCGCGATCAGAATCCCAGGAAAACTGTAACGATCATTCGGAGCCTGCGAATTGCACGGGAGACGATCGTGTGTACAGCCGAGAATTCGAGGAATCCTGGACAGTGCAAAGTGTGCGAAATCCGATGAGAAAAGCGCTGAGTGGACCCGCCCCGTTCGAATCCAAACCTCTTGAAACGTCGCCCAGTCCGAGAGTTTGCGGACTGTCGGCAGTCGAAGGGAATTGCCATGAACTTTTCCGGGACTCTCGCCACAGCCGTGTGCGCCTTTGGCGTTTCAATGAGCTGCGCTCAGGCCGACGACCTGTTAGCTCAACTGAGTGGACCACCACAGGAGCTGATCGCTCTGGCCGATGCCGAATCGCCGGAATCCGCGAGCGTCTCACCTGCCATGGGAGCCGGATGTCGGCCGGCCGGGTCGCAATGCGGCGCCGGCTGCGGTTCATGGATGGACTGTGGATCAAGCGACGCGGGATTGCTCGGGGATGTGTTTGACACGCTTGGCACCGCGCTGTGCCCGCTGGGGACGAACCTGAAAAGCGATCGTGCGTTTGATCGCTTTATCGAACCCGTCACGAATTCCGTGTTCTTTGAAGATCCGCGTTCGCGGACTCGCATTCGCTTCCTGTTCATTAACCAGACGATTCCAGAGAGTTCACTTCTGCAGGGCGGCGATCTGCAGGTCTACGGCATGGAAGTGGCGATTGCTCTGACCGACCGTCTTTCATTTATCGCGCAGAAGGACGGATACATCGAACTTCAGTCAGACCTGCTGCCCAATCGTGAGGGCACTGCCGACATCGCGACGGGATTCAAATACGTGCTGATTCGAGATGTCGAAAATCAGTTTCTCCTCACCGGTGGCTTTCAGTATGAGTGGTCGAATGGCAGCTCGGAGGTTTTTCAGGGCAATGGTGATGGTACATGGAATCCCTTCCTGTCTGTTGGCAAGGAATTCAATTGTGACACTCACTTCGTGGCCGCCGTGGGAGGTCACTTCCCCAGCGATCCTTCGGCTGAGAGTACTTCGCTGTTTTACAGCCTGCATCTCGACCACGCAGTCACGGACAATCTGTACGCGCTATGGGAGATGAATGGTCTGCAATACACCCGAAGTGGCCGAGCGACCGCGTTCCAGGGAGTTGACGAAGAAGGCGGCGACCTGATCAACCTGGGATCGGGAGACGTCGCGGGAAATCACATCCTGACCACCGCGTTCGGCGGCACGTACAAGTTCAATCCGAACTGGGAAGCAGCCGCTGCCTATGAGTTCCCACTCACCAAACGTAACGACCTGCTCGACGAACGTCTGACAGTTACTCTGTCATTCGTCTACTGACAGGATCATCGCTCGCTGGTTCGAGGCAGGAAGATCTGCAGGGCCAATCCCGGCGTGACGTCGGATGCAATGTCGAGCGTCCCGCGCGATGATGTATCTGGTCATTGTCGAGCTGATTCCAGACGCACTGGAAACGCGCAGCCCGGACCAGATCGCATGGTCATTCATGACCGGATTCGGTCTGATGGCACTCGTGCAGGTGGCTCATTGAGTCAGCACGTCCCCCACTTCTACTCGACCATCCCGCGAAACCGACTTCACAATCCGATATGCTCGAAAGGCTGCAGTCGTTACGAGCTGAAGTCTGACAGTACATGTCGGAGCTGTTGAGCCGGGGATTCGTTGATGAGTGATTCAGTGTTTATGCGACGTCTGGAAGAGTCCGGTCTCGTCGATGGCCCGACCGCCGAACTGCTGATCACAGCCCCGGCAGACAGCAGTGATGAGCAACTCGCCGAATGGCTGACAGAACAGGGCGTCCTAACCGGCTTTCAGGCGCAGACAATTCTCAATGACGACAAGCTCCCATTGGTGATCGGTGAGTACGACGTGATTGACCAAATCGGTCGTGGTGGCATGGGCTACGTGCTGAAGGCCCGCCACCGGACGATGAAGCGGTATGTGGCGATCAAATTCCTGCTGCCGCTGTACACCGTATCCGGAGACCTGAAACAACGCTTTGCGCGTGAAGTCGAGGCGGCGGCGAAGCTGGAACATCCGAACATTGTTCCCGCCTATGACGCCGGTTCGCGCGAAGACGGCAGTCTCTATCTGGTGATGAAGTACATACCCGGAAAAAATCTGAGGGTCAAAGTCAAGAAAGAGGGCCCGCTGTCCTTGGCCGCAGCCGTGGATGCGATCTGCCAGGTTGCCGCGGGACTCGCCTTTGCTCACGAACAGGGCGTGGTCCATCGCGACGTCAAGCCGTCGAATCTGCTGATCGATTTGGCGGGTGTCGTCCGCGTGCTTGACCTGGGACTGGCCCGGATGAAACCCACACCCGGCGAAGCCGAAACGGACGACCTCACCGGCTCGGGCAGCATTATGGGAACAGTGGACTACATGGCTCCCGAGCAGGCCATGGACGCCCGCTCGGCCGACCATCGTTCCGACATCTACAGTCTGGGCTGCACGCTGTATTTCCTGTTAATCGGCAAGGCCCCATTTGCCGCTGAATCGATGATGAGCCGCTTGCTGGCTCACCGCGAAGGACCCATCCCGAAACTCACCGAACTGCGCGACGTCCCGGAAGAGCTTGAAGGTATCTACCAGAGGATGATGGCAAAACGTCCCGACGACCGACCGCAGTCGATGCAGGAATTAATTGATTCGCTGGAATGCATCGAACTGGAAGACGAACCCGACACCGCAAACGTCGCCACCCTGGACATGGACGAGGATGGCACAGGCAGCTTCATCCAGTTGCCGGAAGACGACACGATCAGGACACATCCCGTACCCACGCAAGTGGACGTGCAACCCGAACAGTTCGCGAACAACGAAGAACCAACACTTGCGGAATCGTCGGCGACACAGGTGGTGGACGATGACTTCAACTCCGAAACCCTGCCACCGGCCAATGTTTCGAACCTGCCGCGAGCCGCCAGCGATGTGACTGCGTCTGGGGACACCGCCCCGAAAGTGGGATCGCCGCGACTTCGATTCGCTGCTGCCACCGCCTTTTGCATCGGTGTCCTCGCAACTCTGTTCGTCGCGTTGAATCGCAACGGCGACCTGCAGCCCGAGAATGTCACTCCGGCAGAACAGAATTCAGACGTCGCAGCCACCTCCAGTGACAATTCCTTACCGACCACTGCCGCCGACCCGATCGCAATCAGACCGGAAGAGCCGGCTCTCTATTTCGACGGCGAGACGTCTGGTGTCGCGGTCAAAAACCTGCGCTACGACGGATCGCATCCGCTGACGCTCGAGGCGATCGTGACGCCTGAGGACAGCGCTGCAGGGATGGTCATCACTACCGCTGGATTTGACCTGATCAGCAACGGATACCGGTGGGAGACCTACGCTGCCGTTACCGACCCGGCGCGTCAGACCTACAGGCGCGGCGGCGTCAGAATCGTACCCGATGAGCCGATCCACATTGCTGCGGTCTACGACGGAGAAACTGTGCATGTGTACTGCAACGGCCAGCGTTCCGATTCACTGCTGCTCCAATGCAGCGAACTAGCGCCGAACGGCAGGCCGGTCAACGTCATGGGAGGTCGGCCATCCTGCGGAGGGTCGATTTTCATTGGTTGTAAGGCACCGTCGTCTGAGCAGCCGTTCAATTTCCGTGGACGAATCCATGAAGTGCGCATTTCGAACGTCGCACGTGCACCAGAACAATTGCAACCGAAAGACCATTTCGAGTCCGACGACAGGACCCTCGCGCTGTACCACTTCGATGAAGGACGGGGCACCGTCCTGAAGGACGCCTCGGGCAACGGAAACGATGCCGAAATCATCGGTGCCACCACATGGGTGGAAGTTGAGGACTGGCAGCCGCCCGCCGTCCGTCCAATGACTGAGGACTGGGCGCCCTTCGCATTGAAATTCGATGGCCAGTCTTCCGGAGTTCTGCTGGAAAGCGTGTCCTATGACGGCACTCACCCGTTGACGATCGAAGCCAGGGCCAGCGCACACTAACTCCGTTGTGGGACAAGGACTTGGAGCAGGAAGTTGTCGTTCCATCCGCAATGCCGGCGCTTCATGGCAATGCTTTCTTTGCCGGGATGCTGCTTCAGGAGCGAT
>Ga0302123_10000290_pt1 | contig 41530 bp, 42 predicted proteins | sample CB21_321_MG_FD_203109 | JGI IMG/M metagenome (GOLD analysis project Ga0302123, IMG submission 203109) | Marine microbial communities from Western Arctic Ocean, Canada - CB21_32.1 | ecosystem: Environmental > Aquatic > Marine > Oceanic | place: Canada: Western Arctic Ocean | collected 2017-09-28 | reverse complement strand
CCTACGTCAGTACGACATGAAGAGCGTGGTGCTCCGAGACCGCCGCATGCTAGCCCGCGACGGATTTGTCGTGGTGCTGGTCCGATTGAACCACTCCACCGGCGCTTTGATAGACGACCCTGAGGTGGTCACCAGCGGGTTCGTGGATAGCGCAGCGTCAACGAAGCTCCTGGACGAAGCCGTTCAAGTTGTCCGCCAGGCACTGGCCACCGATACCCAACAACCCCTAGAGTGGAGCTTCGTCAGCAACAAGATTCGAGACGTTATGCGGACGTTTCTGCACAAGGAGACAGGACGCCGCCCGCTGGTAATCCCAGTCCCCATCGAGGTATAGCCCCGCAATCCGGTCGCAGGGGTCTAGCCAGGGTCTAGCCGCGGCTGCTCCTCCGTGAGACCATAGAGAGACCATCCGAGTAGGGGGTTAGCTGGTGCTGGCGCTGCTGCTGAAGACAAATCCTGGGCGTATCATCCTGCTTATCGTCCTTGCCGGAGCCGCGGTGGCCGTCTGGCTCCAACCCTCCTGGGTATCCGATCCGTCCCGCGACCTGGCGGAACGCACCCTGGAAAACTTCGGCGGCGGTTCCATTTCCGTAGGCCTCTGGGCCTTCGCCCTCCTCGCCGTTTGGCGCTACCGTTTCAGCCTCCTCTTCCACAAATGGCGCTGGGTACTAGGCTCCGGTGTACTAGTCCTGGCTGTACAGGGCATCCTCGCCTACTACCAAGCCATGCTCCCGCTCATTGGCTACAACAACCTGGGTGGCGAGTACGGCCTCAGAATCCAGGGAGACAGCACCCCCATCTCCTATGTACGGGTCGGGGGAATAGCCCTCCTAGGGTTATGGATACTTGCTCCGCAACGCACCGTGGGCCCGGCCATTCTGCGTCTGGCCTATACCCTAGGCCTGCTGGTACGAGGCCTTCTCATCGTCCTCAGCCTTCCCCGACGCCTCCGCTTAAGAGCGCCCTTCGGCACAGCACGGCAGGTCATCAAGCACATCAAGGAAACTCGTCCCGGAAGGGAATCCGCCGACTTGGCTGATGAGTTAGGTGATTACCTCGCCGCGACACACCAAGAGTCGGCCCTAGACAGACCATCCGAACGCCCCCGGACGCTTACCTCCGACGCACTCCTCAGCCCTGCTCCCGCGCCCACCGTGATAGTCGCCGAACCTGTACGGGCTTCCTCACCGAAGGCCCCGAAGGAGTCCCAAGAGGCGTCAGGGCAATGGAATCTCCCACCCGCCAACCTCCTGGCACCCGCGGCCGCCGTGTTGGAGGCAGGAGAGGAACACACAGCCACCGCTCGTCTCATCGAAGAAACCCTCGGTCAGCACAGCGTTGAGGTACGCGTCGCCGAAATCCGTCCCGGCCCGGTGGTGACCATGTTCGGCCTGGTGCCGGGCTGGAACCGCCGGAGGGGTAGCGCCCAGACATCTACATTGAAGAACAACGAATTCGAGGCTACCACCCGGAACCGGGTTAAGGTCGACAGCATCCTCGCCCGTGAAAAGGACCTGGCCCTGGCGTTGGCCGCCCCCAGCCTACGCATCCAAGCACCCGTCCCCGGCGAACCCGTAGTCGGAGTCGAGGTCCCCAACCGCATCGCCTCCACCGTCTCCATCCGCACGGTCATGGAATCCGACTCCTACCAGAGCATCCTGGACCGTGGCGGCCTCCCCATTGCGCTGGGCCAGGCGTCGGCGGGAGAACCGGTCGCCATCGACTTGCTCACCATGCCCCATCTTCTCATCGCCGGGGCCACCGGCAGCGGGAAAAGCGTCTGCATCAACAGCGTCGTAGCTTCAATCATCAGCCACCAGCAACCCAACGCAGTGCGCCTCATGATGGTCGACCCCAAGCGGGTGGAGCTGACGCCCTACAACGCTATCCCCCACCTGGTCACCCCCGTTGCCGTCGAGACAGACCACGTGGTGCGGCTCCTCAAAGGCGCCATTCAGGAGATGTTACGGCGCTACCAGCTGCTGGAAAAGGCCGGCGTCCGCAACATCCAGTCCTACAACCGCAGTCCCAAGGCCACCGAGGCCATCTCCTACCTGGTCATCTGCATCGACGAGCTGGCCGACCTGATGATGACCTCCGCTTACGCGGTTGAGCAGTACATCTGCCGGCTCGCCCAGCTGGGCCGCGCCACCGGTATTCACATGGTCATTGCCACTCAACGCCCATCGGTTGACGTGGTGACCGGACTCATCAAGGCCAACTTCCCCAGCCGCATCAGCTTCGCGGTGGCCTCCCAGGTCGACTCGCGCACCATCCTCGACACCGGCGGGGCCGAACGTCTGCTGGGCCGGGGCGACATGCTGTTCCTGTCCCCCGAGGACGCCAAGCCCCGCCGCGTCCAGGGCGTCTACATCTCGGAAGAGGAAACCGAAGCCCTCTCCAGCTACTGGCAGCACCAGAAAGGCCCCCCCGTCGCAGGAATCGCCTTGGAGGATATGGCCGACGAAGCGATGGCAGCCGAAGGCGACCTCGCATCGTCTGGCAACGGCCAGGACTCCTTCTTCGACAAGGCCGTGGAGCTAGCGGGGCGGAACCGCCAACTATCCATCTCGCTGCTCCAGCGCAGGTTGGGCATCGGCTATCCCCGGGCGGCCCGCCTCATGGACCAACTCGAAGACGAAGGCATCGTTGCGCCCAGCAACCAGCCCGGCAAGCCCCGAGACGTCCTCTACCGTCCCGCCGAGTCCAGCTAGCAGGGCTCCTATTACCCCCCCATCCCAACACTGCCCAAAAAGGGTTTCCTCTAGCGATTTTTGACGCGGCGGCCAGCATTACGGCTCTAATATTTCGGGCCATAGCAGTCAGCAAGCGAGGCCGACATCCTCAAACCGCATGTCCCTTTTATCCAGAGGTGACAGGAGAAATCATTGCTACCAAATCACTGTTTACAATTGAAGAGCACAACATCACTGTCATATGGACCCGATGGACGGACGCGCGCGAAATTGAAATGGACGGAAGGACTCTGGAGGCATGGGGCAGCGCAGCCGTGGAGTAGTTACGTGCGCCCTAAGCATTGACAGACCACCGCAACGCCGCTAGCGTGTCGACATGCAGAGCAACGTCGGACAGCGACGCCAGGATCTGGATTACCTAGTGGAATGCCGCGCGTGCGGCAGGTGGATGACGGTCAGACGCCCCGGCTCACCAGTCGGTGCACACTACAATCGCCACGGGCGTCCGGGCGAGCCGCCGCCGCTCTGCATAGGCACCGGGCAACCCGGCATCTTCCTCTTCAGCGAGATGCGTCCACCTGGCACCAAGTCCCACGCCCAACGGCTCCGCGACCGCTGGAAGTAACCCCCGCTAAAACCCAAGAAGAAGAGCCCCGATGAAATCAGGGCTTTTCTTCTTTTCGCCTTATGCCTATCACCCTTCATCCCGACTGTATCGGGATGGAGAGTCTACTACCGAATCCCTCGTTTATCCCATTCCCTCTGGAAGAGGATCAGAATGAGGAGCCCCCTCAGCCCTCCGCCTGGGCGGCAGCTATCTGTTCCGGCATTCGCTCCAGGTTTTCGAGCCGACGGCGGACCCCCGGCCAGATGAGATCATACTCAGCCCGCACCTCAGTCGACGCCAGCACCGTGGGTACAGAATCATCCCGATAATCGGAACGGAGCGCAATCTGCCCCAGGTAATCCAGCCCCATATCCTCCGACAACTGTTTGCCCGCTCCAGTGCCAAAGACCTCCCCCGTAAAGTTCTCCACCACGCCCAACACCTCCACGTTCAGCTTCTTGATCATGTTGATTGAACGCTTCGCGTCCATGGCCGCCAGATTTTGCGGCGTCGTCACCACGACGAAGCCGTCCATAGTCAACGCCTGCATGACCGTGAGGGGCGCATCAGAGGTCCCGGGCGGCATATCCACCACTAGAAAGTCCAGGTCCCCCCAATTGGTCATCTGCAAAAACTGGTTGAGCGCATTGTGGATCATGGGGCCGCGCCAGATGATGGCCTCTTCCTCGTTCTGCTGAAAGAAGGCCATCGAGACCATTTTCACCCCGTTGGCCTCGACCGGCTCGATCTGATTGTCAACAACCAAGGGCCGGGAGGTAATGCCCATCACCTTGCTGGCGTTGGGGCAATCGATATCGGCGTCCAATAACCCGACGGAGTACCCCTGTTCAGCCATGTAGGTGGCGAGATTCACCGCCACCGTAGTCTTACCAACCCCACCCTTCCCGCTATAGACACCCATCTTCGTCTTGATGCGGTTCAAGCGCTGGCCAACCTGGCGCCGCTGCTCCCACTGCCGCTTCATCTGCGCCAACTTAGCCTGCTGCTGTTCCTTGTTCATTTGCACCCTCGCCAACTCCCCAAGTCCCTTACTCCACCGTAGTCCTCAAAAACAACCCTCTCCCAAATAGAGAGACGGCCCCGAAATAAACCGGGGCCATCAATGCCTCAGACCTTACCAGACGCGCGCCTGGATCCTAGTCGACACCCAGCGTCTTCTTCCCATCTTCGGTAATGTAGTCTGGTGACCATGGAGGATCGAATGTTATCTCCACATGCACATCTTCGACGCCCGCAACCGCGGAAATCGCCCACTCCGCCTGCTGGGCAATGTATGCGCCCATACCGCAACCAGGCGAGGTCAGGGTCATGATGACATCCACCTTATTGCTTTCATCAACTGCAATATCGTAAATCAGACCCAAATCCACCAGATTCACCGGTATCTCCGGGTCGTAGACCTCTTTTAACGACTCCTTGATATCCTCAACCGCCACTTTCACTTGCGCCATGGCTCACGCTCCTTCGGGTTTTTCCAGCGACATGCTTTCGGCCCACATGCCTTGCACTTAGCTTTACCAGGTCTAATCCTACCTATTATCTACCGCTATACTCAACAATTCAAACGCCGTCCAGCCAACACCCTGGCCCCAGGTGCTCATCCGCCCTGTACTCACGCACTATCCCTGGTTGGCGATGACAGCCCGGATCAGTTCTTCGACGCCCTCGCGAGTCGGCGATAGCGCGAAGAAAAGCGAGGACCCGTAGCTGACCATCATGAGGTACGCCTCCCCGTCCAACCCGCGATACCGGACCTGCCGGCCTTCAACCTTAACGGTTTCCAGGCCGATACGATTGGCAAAGGAGCCGAGAAGCAGGTCCACGACGAAGCCGGGATATCCCGCCTGCACAACGGCAACCACCCCCACGTCCAGCTCCCGGAATCCAGCGATACCCGAGGTGACAGGAAGCATGTCGAGGTCGTCCGAGTAGACGACAAACGCCACTTCCTCCACCTTGATGAACTCAAACGCATCGGCCAGTCTAGGCACATCCACCCCTTGGAGCGCCAGGAAATCTTCGATATTCTCAGGCACCGATCGCACAAACCCAGCCGCGACCGGTGTGGCGGGCGCCTCCTGGGGCAAAAGCCGTATGACCTCCCATACACCCCCATACTGCTCCTCAATCGCCAAGCGCTCATCATCCAGCCATGCAACTCGCAGGGCCTCCGCCCAACCCTCCTCACCCGCCCCCACCATGAGACTGGCTCCATCCCGCTGGATCCACCGGAAGTCCTCGGTGTGGTCTTCAATGAGCTCGTAGGCGAGTGCCGCGTCCTCAGCGCTGGCAAAGGCCAACGACAAGCCATAGTCCTGGGCAGGCGTCAGAGCCGCTGCTTCGATGGTGGTGATACTGACTGTCGACTGGGAGCCGCTTGCGTCCCTGAAAGCGTCGGCGGGAACAACGAGGTCGTTGCCCGTCGCGGCGTAGAAATAAGCGTTCAGCTCGACGTTGGGCGCCCCCCAGGCTTCAAAACCTTCAGGCAGGGCAGGGTCACCGGCAACGACCCCTGTCGTGCACCCAGCCAGCACCACAGCACTCAGCGGCACAACCCAAGCCAAGGCTTTCCACCCGAAAGAAGGCAAACTAACGCTCAGGGGCATGCGCCGTCTTTCCCTTCCCACCCTTGGATCCCCTCTCCACGACCTCCTGGGAAACCCTTACTCTTTTGAGTTCAACGACTTCATCCCGAAGCGAGGCAGCCTTCTCGAATTCCAGCCGCTTGGCCGCCCCTTTCATCTCAAGCTCCAACTCTTTGATGACCCGGCCCAGATCGTCCTTCGACATCTCAATCCGCGTCTGGTACGCCGCGCGCGGCTCAGTCACCTCACGAATGCGCTCGGTGATATCCCGCACCGCCTTCTGGATACCCTCCGGCGTTATCCTGTTCTCTCTATTGAACTCGCCCTGAATAGACCTTCGGCGGCTGCTCTCATCCAGCATCCTGCGCATGGAATCGGTCATCCGGTCGGCGTACATAATCACATGGCCATCCACATGCCGGGCCGCCCGTCCCGCAGTCTGAATGAGCGCCGAAGCAGAACGCAGATAGCCCTCTTTGTCGGCATCCAGAATGGCCACTAAGCTCACCTCCGGCAGGTCCAACCCCTCCCGGAGCAAGTTGATGCCCACCACCACGTCATACACGCCCAGACGCAGGTCCCGGAGAATCTCCGTCCGCTCCAGCGTATCCACCTCCGAGTGGAGGTAGTGAACCTTCACATTCATCTCGCGCAGGTAATCGGCAAGCTCCTCCGCCATGCGCTTGGTCAGCGTGGTCACCAAACAGCGCTCGGTCTTGTCCACTCGCTGACGGATTTGCTCCAACAGGTCGTCAATCTGACCCCGTGTGGGCTTAATCTCCACAGTGGGGTCCAAGAGACCCGTGGGCCGGATGACCTGCTCCACCACCTGCTGGGAGTGCTCCATCTCGTAGGCGGCGGGCGTGGCCGAAACGTAGACCACCTGGTTCCACCGCTGCTCAATCTCGTCGAACATCAGCGGACGGTTATCCAGCGCCGACGGCAGCCGGAAGCCATAGTCCACCAGCGTCCGCTTCCGCGCGTAGTCCCCCTTGTACATTCCGTGGAGCTGCGGAACGGTCATGTGGGACTCGTCGAGAAACAGCAGGAAATCATCAGGGAAGTAGTCCAGAAGTGTCCAGGGCGCGCTGCCCGAGGGACGGCGGCCCAGGGGCTGTGAGTAGTTCTCCACTCCCGCGCAGGAGCCAGTCTCGCGCAACATCTCCATATCATAATTGGTGCGCTGCTCCAAACGCTGGGCCTCCAGCACCCGGCCCTGATCGCGAAACCAGGCCAGCTGTTTCTCGAGCTCGGCCTCAATGTCCATCATCCCCGCCTCCAGCTTCTCCTTCGAGGTCACGAAATGCTTGGCCGGATAGATGTCCACTCGCTCACGGTTTGCCATGATTTCTCCGGTCAGCGGGTCCATCTCCACGATGCGCTCCACCTCGTCGCCGAAGAACTCGATGCGAATGGCCAAGTCCTCGTAAGCCGGCATGATCTCCAGCGTATCGCCCCGGATGCGGAAGCGCGTCCGGGCCAGGTCGAAGTCGTTGCGCTCGTACTGCATCTCGATAAGCCGGCGCACCAGGCGATTACGGTTCTTCGTCTCACCCTTCGTGATGGTCTCCACGAAACTGTAGTACTCCTCGGGCGAGCCCAGGCCGTAGATGCAGGAGACCGACGCTACGATGAGCACATCGCTGCGGGTCATCAACGCCCGCGTGGCCGCGTGGCGCAGCTTGTCGATCTCCTCGTTCACATCAGAGTCCTTCTCGATGTAGGTATCGGTCCGAGGGACGTAGGCCTCTGGCTGATAGTAGTCATAGTAGGAAACGAAGTACTCCACCGCGTTGTTGGGGAAGAAGTCACGGAACTCCATGGCCAGCTGGGCGGCCAACGTCTTGTTGTGAGCGATGACCAACGTGGGCCGCTGGACCTGCTCCACGATCTTGGCCATGGTGTAGGTCTTACCGCTGCCCGTTACACCCAGCAATGTCTGGTGCTTCATGTCGCGGTGCACACCCTCCGCTAGCTTCTCGATGGCCGTAGGTTGGTCGCCCCTGGGCTCAAAGTCCGCAACCACCTTGAAAGGGATTCCCTCTTTCTCTGTACGGATGTCCGTCATGGCTTGTCGCCGAGCATCCCGCGCAGCATGGTTCGGATGTGCGGCACGCCCTCCAACGCCTCGCTGAACTTCTCCATTGCCTCACCGTCGCGGATCATGGGCCCACGGCCGAAGCGCCGACCATGGTAGTAAGCAAAACCACAGGCCTGGGAGCCATACTCGTCCTCCAGAAGCTAGGTGGTGGCTCCCAGTGGGGCCGCGCCACGCTCGCCTCTTCGATGATTCGGCCACTACCCCGGGGCAACGTGAAGGGCCGGGGAACATCCACGGGGGAAAAGGGACTATGGTCGATGCCTGAGGACAGTTCCATCGTATGCTCCCTGAGGGTATCGTAACATGACGCTGCCTACGCGCCGACCCGCCTTTTGGGCATTTAACAAACATCAAAAACCGGCAAACACGTCAATGACAGAGCACACCCACATGCTGGCGACTTCCACCGCCGGTTCTCGCTGTTCCTGGCCAGGAAGGGGGCAAGGGGGATGGTCGGAACGGTGAATAAATGGGGGACTGCTCGTCTTTGAAAAGTGCAATGTCGTACAACTCTCCAAGTCTCTCCCTCCTGGTTGACGCCCCCCTAGCTCCCGCCGGAGAATGCATCTCACCATAAGTATTCTCTTTCGGGGGGGGCAGCATATGAAATTCGGACTCCACAACACCTCCTTCCTCGCTAACTCAGGCAATATCCGCGACATGTGGCCGGAGCTCAGGGACCGCGCCCAGTGGCTGGAGACCAACGGCTTCGACTACCTCACGGTCATGGATCACGTGTGGCAGATCCCCAGCGTCGGCAACGTAGACGAGCCCTTCATGGAGTCATGGGTGACGCTCGGAGCTCTGGCCGCGTCCACCCAGCACCTTCAAATCGGCACCCTAGTCACCGGCGTAGGCTACCGCAACCCCGCGCTGCTGGCGAAGATGATGAGCACCCTGGACCTAATCGCGGGCGGGCGGGCCTTCCTGGGCATCGGCGGCGGCTGGAACGAGCCGGAATTCGACGCCTACGGTTACGCGGGCAGCGAGCAGTTCCCCCGCCCCGGCATCCGCCTGGCCAAGCTCCGCGAGGCAATCCGTGTCGCCAAGCTCATGTGGAGCGAGCCCCTCCCAACCTTTAGGGGGAAACACATCATCGTGAAAGAGGCCATCCTAGAGCCCAAGCCCTCGCCGAGACCCCGCATCCTAGTCGGCGGCGGCGGCGAAAAGGTGACATTGCGCATCGTGGCCGAGGAGGCGGACATGTGCAACATGTTGGTGGCAGGACCCGGCCCTCTAGCGCGCAAGCTGAGCATCCTGCGCCAGCACTGCCAGGCCGTGGGCCGGGACTTCGGAGAAATCGAGGTTACCGTAGGCGACCGCCTGGTGCTGTCTGAGACCACCGAGCAAGCCAATGCCAAGTGGCAGATGTACGGGGCGCGCGCGCGCGACGGCTACCGCGGGCTCACCGGATCGCCCGACGACATCATCCGCATCCTGAAGGGCTACGAAGACGCAGGCGCCCACACCATGCTCCTCATGGTGCCCAACGCTGACGTCGAATCGCGCGAGCTCTTCGCCAAAGAGGTCATCCCGGCCTTCGCGCCCTAGAGGCCGCAGCGGCACCCGAGCAACGGGAGTACACTGCTCACGCCTTCGACACTCCTGCGAAAACCAGAATCCGGGGGGGGAGGTCGGTCGGGGGGGGCACACGTAATCCTGAGCTTGTTGAAGGGCAAACAACCTCCTTCTCTCAAACATTCGTAGCCCGGGTAGGTAGGGACAAGCGACATCAGCCACGCAAACGCTCTCCGCCACGAACACCTAATACGTAATTACCGAGTGGAACGGAAACTCGCCCAACCTGGCACGGCCGTTCAACGCGGTAAGCTCAATGAGCACCGCGACGCCTGCCACCTGCGCCCCCGCCTGCTGCACCAAATCGATGGCGGCGACCATGGTCCCACCCGTGGCCAGCACGTCATCCACCAACAGCACCTGATGATGCTCCAACAGCGCATCCTGATGCATCTCGATGGCCGCGGAGCCGTACTCCAGTTCGTACTTCGCCTGATAGGTGCGATGTGGCAGCTTGCCCGCCTTACGCACCGGCACAAAGCCAGCGCCCATCTCCAGGGCCACGGGCGCGCCTAGAAGGAAGCCCCGCGACTCGATGGCCACCACCCGGTCTATCTCCAGCCCATTGAAACGAGCTGCCAAGTCGCCAACGGCCCGTCGGAGGGCGTCGGCGTCGGCCAGCAGCGGGGTAATGTCTCGAAAGATGATTCCCGGCTGGGGAAAATCCGGAATGTTCCTAATTAGACTACGGTAATCGGTTGTCATGGCGTGAGATCCCTCGCCGACAGGTTAAGACAGGATAGACCAAGCGAAGCGCCCCGGCGAACCGGGGCGCTTCGGCGTCACTACTATCCCGAGAGGGCGATTTTACTTGCCCCGAATAAAGTCGATGAGCACCTGGTCGTGCTCTTCGGGCTTCTCCCACTGCGGCCAGTGGGCAGCGTCCAGCATGTTGTAGAACTTCGCGCCGGGGATCACGTTGGAGACATATTCTCCATAGGCCGGACCCTGGCCGGGATTCTTGTCAGTCCAGAAGACCAGGGCCTGAGGCTTGAAGTTGGCCTGAACCTCCTCCTCCTCATATTGCCGCTGCACCGCATTCGCCGTGGCCCACTGCTGGCCGACCCGGTACACGCGCTTGATGGACTCGTAAATCTCCGGGTCCGCGTAGAGCCGGAGCCGAATATCCACCATCTCGTCCGTCATCCGGGAAGGATCGGCCACTAGCCACTCCATCCGAGCTCGGACGGTCTCACGGGTCGGCGTCATGATCGAAGCCTGGGACAACTCCTGTAGCGTGTTACCGCCACCGGGGTTTTGGGGGAAGTCGGTCTTCTTCAAGTTTATGGGGCCAATACCCGTGTTCAAAATCAGCTTGCCGCACATCTGCGGATACTTCATGCCGAAAAGGAAGGTGATGCCACCGCCCATAGACTCGCCCTCAATATGCGCCCACTTGTAACCCAGCGCCTCGATAAGGTCGGCCAGCGCGTCGGCCTGCTTCTCAGTTCGGTTGTCATCCACGTAGGGCTGCTTGCTCGAATAGCCATGGTACAGCGCGTCGATAGCATAGACGTGGAACCCAGCCCTGGCCAGGCCGTGCAGGTTCCGTGCATAAGTCTCGGCGTGACCGCCAACACCGTGAATCAGAATCAACGGCTCGCCGGAACTCCCCGCCTCAATCACCCGGTGGTAAAAACTCTTGCCCTGCACAATCCGAGTCTGCGTGCCCAACAACTCCGTGGCCACCGACTTCCACTCGCTCAGGGGCTTCACATCGAACTTCTGGACCTCTAGCGTCGTCGTCATAGTGCCCTCCTTTATGGGATTAACTTGATCCCTGTATAGCACTCAGGCACGCCGATTGCAATAAAACCCAACCGCTACGACCGTCAACCCGTGCAGGCCAATGCCCAGGTCGTCCCAAACCCGTCCGCGCGCGCCGAAAATCTTAAGCATTTGGATACTCGACATGGTTACAATACCCCCATGCCGAACCGGATCTACTCCGGCCCAATCTCCGGCGCCCTTGGCGAACTCCAACAGCGCATCGTCACCTGCCGCGCCTGTCCCCGCCTGGTGGAGCACCGGGAACGGATAGCCCAGGAGAAACGCACCCGCTACGCCGATTGGGACTATTGGGGCGCAGCAGTGCCCAGCCATGGCGACCCCAACGCCCGCCTGCTTCTGATTGGCCTTGCCCCCGCCTCCCACGGTGCCAACCGCACCGGACGCATGTTCACGGGCGACCCCACCGCCGACTTCCTCATCGCGGCGCTCCATCGGGCAGGCTTCTCCAGCCAGCCGACCTCTCAGCACCTCGACGACGGCCTGCAGCTCATCGATACCTACAATCTCGCGGTCGTCCGTTGCGCCCCACCCCAGGACAAATCAACCCCCGCCGAGCAGCGCACCTGCCGGGAGTTTCTCATCGAAGAGACCTCCCTCCTTCCGCGCGTTGAAACAGCCCTCGCCTTGGGACGTGTCGCCTTCGATAACTACCTCCGCGCCCTCTCCCAGCGCACAGGGACCAAACTACGGCACTCCTTCGCCCACGGACAGCGCTACGACCTGGGACCAGGCCTGCCAACCCTCTTCGCCTGCTACCACCCCAGCCCCCGGAACACCAACACCGGACGGTTGACTGCTCAATCGCTGGACGACGTGCTCGCCAGCGTGCGCGAGTGGCTGGATTGCAGCGAATCCTCCTCCGCTCCGCTAAATTAGGCATCCGGGGCCAGTCCTCCCACGCCTCAACTTGGTTGACTCTTCCTAAGCCTAAGACGAGCGAAAAAGCACACCTAGGGCGGCCGCCGTGACGACGCGGAACGTCGTTGTTCGACGCTCGGGCCTATGCTATACTCCCGTGAGCATCGCGTGAGCGTGGGCTACTTTGGCCCCATCGCCACAAAACACATCGGGAAAGGCAGGTGGCATGGTAGAAGAGACTGCGGCCTCAACAACTGCTGAGCAAAGCCAGGAGCAAAAGGCCCCGCCGCTCAGCATGAAATCCCTCCTTGAGGCAGGTGTCCACTTCGGCCACCAAACCCGTAGCTGGGACCCAAAGATGAAGACATTCATCTTTGCCCAGCGCAACGGCATTCACATCATTGATTTGCAACAGACCATGCAGCGCTTGGGTCAGGCGCTTGAGTTCGTGCGAGACCTCGCCTCCACCGGCAAGAAAATCCTCATGGTCGGCACCAAGAAACAGGCCCAGGACGCGGTGCGGGAAGAGGCCGTACGTTCCGGCCAATACTTCGTCAACCAACGCTGGCTCGGAGGCACCATCACCAATTTCGCCACCATCCAGACCCGTATCGACTTCCTCGTTCGCCTTGAAGACCAAAAGGCGAAAGGTGAGCTTGACCGGCTCCTGAAGAAGGAGGCCGTCAAGCTGGAACGCCAGATGGAGAAGATGAACCGGTATTTTGGCGGCGTCAAAGAGATGACCGAGGTGCCCGGAGCGTTGTTTGTGGTTGATGTTGGACGCGAAAACATCGCCGTCGCCGAGGCCCGCAAGCTCGGCATTCCCATCGTCGCCCTCGTGGATACCAACTGCAACCCCGGACTCATCGACTATCCCATTCCTGGGAACGATGATGCTATTCGATCCATCCGTCTCGTCGCCAGCAACATCGCAGAGGCGGCAATGGAAGGGCACGGCCTGTGGCTGTCTGCCCAGAGCGAAGAAGCCATGGAAACCACCCTCAAAGAGACGGAAGCCGCCCTGCCCGCGCTAAATTAACGGGCGCGAGGAAGCCACCCTTCAGATGTCTCAACGCTGGTCGCACCCCTATCACACATCGTAAGGACACCGTCTTGCCTATCGACACCGAGAGCATTCGCGCGCTTCGAGACCGCACCGGGGCTGGCATCATGGACGCCAAACGCGCCCTGGAAGCCGCCGACGGCGATATCACCAAGGCAGAATCCGCCCTGCGCATCAAGGGTATCGACAAAGCTGCCACAAAGGCCGACCGGGCCACCGCGGAGGGCAGCATTGAAGCCTACATCCATGCCGGCAACCGAATCGGCGCCCTGGTGGAACTCAACTGCGAGACCGACTTTGTCGCCCGCACTCAGGAATTCAAAGACCTGGCCCACAACCTCGCTATGCAGGTCGCGGCCATGGGGCCGGAGTACATCGACTCCAGCGATATGCCGGCAGATGACGCGCGCCGTGCGGAGGAGGTCTGCCTCCTCCAGCAAGCCTTTATCAAAGACCCATCCCAGACCATCGGCGACCTGGTGCTGAATGTAAGAGCCCGGGTGGGTGAGAACGTCCGCGTGCGACGCATATCCCGCTTTAATCTCGGCGAATAAGTCCGGCTCCACCGGGAGTGTCCTATGCCTGCTCCAAACCGACGTGTAGTCCTCAAAATAAGCGGTGAGTCCCTTCAAGGCGCAAGCGGTTTCGGACTGGATTGGTCCGTTCTGCACTACATGGCCACGCAGGTGAAAGAGGCCCTCAGCACCGGCGTTGAATTGGCGCTGGTGATTGGCGGCGGCAACATCTGGCGCGGGGCTGAAGCGGAGACCAAGGGCATGGACAGGGCCACCGCCGATTACGCCGGCATGCTAGCCACGGTTATCAACGCCCTGGCGCTTCAAGACGCGCTGGAACACCAAGGCATCCAGACCCGCACCCAGTCGGCGGTAGAGATTCGCGCCGTGGCGGAGCCCTACATCCGCCGCAGGGCCATCCGTCACCTGGAAAAGGGCCGCGTGGTAATCTTCGCCGCCGGTACCGGCAACCCCTACATGACCACCGATACCACCGCGGCACTGCGGGCCATCGAAATCGGCGCCAACACGCTGCTCATGGCCAAATACAAAGTGGACGGCGTCTACGATGACGACCCCCGCAAAAACCCCAACGCTAAGAAATACGACCACCTCCAGCACATAGACCTGCTCAACCAACGGCTGGAGGTCATGGATGCCACGGCGCTTTCCCTCTGCATGGAGAACAACCTGCCCATCAGGGTCTTTGACCTCTTCCAACCGGGGAGTATCCTAAGGCTTCTGAATGGAGAGTCCATCGGCACGCTCATCAACTCGTCTCCTGAACCGGTGGAGACCTCGGCCAAAAACCGATAAACTAAACGGCACGACAGATTCCAGACTCCGACAGAGGTAGCGACCATGGCAGACTCATCCACCATCGACGGCATTCTGAAGGACACACAAGAGCGTATGGGCAAGTCCGTCGCCGTCTTCCAGCGCGAAATTGAAACCATCCGCACCGGACGCGCCACTCCCCAGCTCCTAGACAACTTCGGCATCGACTACTATGGCACCAAAACCCCGCTGAACCAGTTGGCCACCATTACCGCTCCCGATGCCCGCCTCCTCACGATCCAGCCCTGGGATCGTCAGTCGCTCTCGCTCATCGAGAAGGAGATTCTCAAATCGGACCTGGGCCTTACTCCCAGCAACGACGGCACGATTATCCGGCTACCCATCCCTCCTCTAACCGAGGACCGCCGCCGCGACCTCGTCAAGCGGCTCAAGCGCACATTGGAAGAGGACCACATAGCCATCAGAAACGTTCGCCGCGACAGCCTCGAACACCTCCGCAAGGCCCAGAAGGATGGAGACATCTCCGAGGACGAGCTCCACCGGGCGCAGGAACGGCTCCAGAAGATTACCGCCGACACCATCGCTCATTCGGGAAAGCTGAGCGAAACCAAAGAGCACGAGTTAATGGAGGTCTAACTCCCATGGCGCTGGACACCTCCCAAGGGCACCAGAAGGCCACCGATACAGCGAATGTGCCCCAGCATGTGGCCATCATCATGGACGGCAACGGCCGGTGGGCCGAACGCCAGGGCATGCCAAGGCTGGCTGGGCACCGGGCTGGCACCGAGCGCCTCCGTCAGGTTCTGAGCTCTCTCGGACGTGAGGGTGTCCAATACGTCACCGTCTTCGCCTTCTCCACCGAAAATTGGGGCCGCCCAAGCGAAGAGGTACAGGGGCTGATGGCCATGCTGGAAACGGTCATCAAAGATGAGATCCCCAAACTACACGAACAAAATATCCGCATCCTCCACATGGGCAGCCTGGAGCGTCTCCCGCTGTCGCTGCGCCGGGCCATCGACCACGCTCGGCGCGTTACTGCCGACAACACGGGGCTCACCCTCTCCGTCGGCTTCGACTACGGTGGGCGCAAAGAGATCGTCGAAGCTGTGCGTCGTATCGTTGACGATGCCATCCCCTCGGCTCAGGTGGACGAGGAGACCATCCGCAGCTATTTGAGCTTGCCCGCTGTGCCCGACCCCGACTTCATCATCCGCACCGCGGGTGAACAACGGCTGAGCAATTTCCTCATTTGGCAGTCCGCCTACAGCGAGATGTACTACACGACCACCTGCTGGCCTGACTTCGACGATTCCGAAATCGAAAAAGCCCTGGATGCCTACCGGCACCGTCAACGCCGGTTCGGCAAGCTGAATAACCACTCCAGAGAGGCCTAGTTGGCAAACTCCGTCCGCAGCGCTGCGCGCTCCTTGGGCCCACGTCTGCTTACCGCGGCCGTGGGATTGCCGCTTCTGATGGCGGCAGTTTGGGCGGGCAATCCCTGGTTGGCCCTGCTAGCCGTGACAGTGGGGGCCAGCGGTCTCCGAGAAATTCTAGTCCTTGCCAATGCCGCAACGACACGCACAGTTTCACGTCTAATACTGTCCATCCTGGGTGCGGGCTATGTGAGCATGCCCTTGGCCGCAGCGGTGGCCCTCCGAAGCGGTGACGACGGCCTGGAATGGCTTTGTCTGGCGCTGGTCGGCACTTTCGCTACGGATACTTCCGCCTATGCCGTTGGCCGAACCCTTGGCCGGAGCAAGATGGTGCCCGCCATCAGTCCGGCCAAGACGTGGGAAGGCGCAATGGGCGGGCTACTGGGCACTGGCGCAATTACGCTTGGTCTTGCGACATTCCTGGACCTGCCCATCTCGTCCTTGGAGGCTCTGGGCCTAGGGCTCGCGATCGGCGTACTCGCCCAGTTTGGAGACCTAGGGGAGTCTTACCTGAAACGCCGCGCCGGGGCTAAGGACTCCGGCATCCTGTTCCCAGGCCATGGCGGCCTCCTCGACCGATTCGACAGCCTCGCCCTTGTGTTTCCCCTTGTCTACCTTTTCGCAAGGGTAGTCGCCTGACTGTAGGGCAGGGGCTCTTCATACGGTCGCGTAATTGCGAATTCGACTTTTCGATTAACCGGGTTTCTATTCCTCCATGGCCTTCTCACGTGCGATGGCAATCTCCATCGAACTGTGCGTTTTACCACACGCGAGTGTGGACACCCTCTCGCTTCGTGAACCACTACATGAAGTCTTTCCTGTGCTGCCAGACGAGCTGGGGGAAGATTGAAAGTCACACCGATGTAGAGTGTCCGATTGCGTTTGCTCGCCGTGCGATAGACACAATCTTGCTTTCGTGAGGGCTTCATATTGCTGCCTTGCAGACACTTGGGTATTCTGGCGGAAACCGGAATACCCAAGTGCCTGCAGATCTCTACGCCTGCGTCCACCTCACTCTCGAGCGGAGGGGTTCCATACCGGGGGTGCCCCTGCTCCCGAGATTTCGGCTCACGCCGGAATCCAGGTAGACGACCCATTTACGCGCTGCCCTTGTAAGCCTCGAAGCGGTAGGATAGAGGCATGACAGTAAAAGGCATTGCCCTTCTGGGCTCCACCGGCTCCATCGGAACTCAGACATTGGACGTGGTTCGGGCTCTCCCGGACCGGTTCCTCGTAGTGGCACTGGCCGCAGGCCGCAACCTCGACCTCCTCGAAAAGCAGGCCCAGGAATTCAAGCCTGCGCTGGTCTGGGCCGCCTCCTCGCAGGCCACATCCCTTCCCCTCAACGGTGCGTCCTTCGTCTCGATGGAGGAGATGGTTCGCCACCCCGACGTGGACCTCGTCATAGTGGCCACCACGGGCCGGGCGGGCCTGGGACCGACCCTTGAAGCGTTACGACTGGGCAAACCCGTAGCCCTGGCCAACAAAGAGGTCATCGTCATGGCGGGCGACCTGGTCACCTCCACGGCCAAGGAGCACGGCACGCCGCTGCTGCCCGTGGACAGTGAGCCATCGGCCATCTGGCAGTGCCTTCAGGGGGAGGAGCAACCGGCAAAACGGCTCATCATCACCGCCTCGGGCGGCCCGTTCAGGACGCGCGAGATCGCCGCGTTACACAACGTGACGCCCCAGGAGGCTCTGGCCCATCCGACCTGGGTCATGGGACCAAAGATCACCATCGACTCGTCCACCCTGATGAACAAGGGGTTCGAAGTCATCGAGTGTCACTGGCTGTTCGATATGCCCTTCGAGCGCATCGACGTGGTGGTGCACCCGCAGAGCATCATCCACTCCATGGTGGAGCTTGCCGACGGGTCGGTGAAGGCGCAGATGGGCCCGCCGGACATGCGCTTGCCTATTCAATACGCGATGCTGCACCCGGAGCGGGCGCCCAACGAGACCCTGACCGCCTACGATCCGCTGCGCCAGCCGTCGCTAACCTTCGAGAGCCTTGACACCGTACGCTATCCCTGTTTCAAACTCGCCCTGGAAGCGGGCCGAGCAGGCGCCACCTTTCCCGCCGTACTGAGCGCTGCGGACGAGGAGGCGGTCGGGCTCTTCCTCCGCGAGCGCATCGGCTTCGATGACATCCACCGGCTGGTGAGCAGCGTATTGGAGAAGCACCAACCCGCGACAAATAGCTCGCTGGAATCGGTGCTGGAGGCCGACGATTGGGCGAGGCGGCTGGTGGCAGAGATAACCAACAATATCTAAATGTTCACTATTTTCATCTTCATTGGTGTCCTGGGACTTCTGGTCGTCGTCCACGAAATGGGCCACTTCATCGTGGCCAAGTGGTCTGGCGTCAAGGTGCTTGAGTTCGGCGTGGGCTACCCGCCCCGGCTCTTTGGCCTTACCTGGCGCAGCACAACCTACACGCTGAATATACTTCCTCTGGGAGGCTTCGTCCGGCTAGCGGGAGAGGAGGACCCTGACGAACAGGGGAGTCTCGCTAGCCGCTCCGCGCTGGTCCGCCTGGCAGTGCTGAGCGCCGGTGCCGGCATGAACGTACTTCTGCCCCTAGTGCTTTTCACCATCTTCTTCATGATTCCTCAACAGGTCCCAATCACCGATGTCGTGATTGTCGGTATCGCGCCCGACTCGCCGGCCCAAGAGGCCCAGATCGTGCCCGGCGATGTGGTAGTCGAGGTGCATGGCCGGGAAATTCGCAACAGCGATGACCTGCGCGTGGCCATTCAGCTTCGGCTGGGCGCCGACAGCCGCTGGGTGCTGCGGCGAGGCAATCGCCTTACGGAAATCAACCTGACACCGCGGGTGAACCCACCGGAGGGCCAAGGGTCGGCGGGAATCCTGCTGGCCGACGCTCGCGTCAGTGTCACAAACGTGAGGCAAGCGTCAACGGCGTCTGTGGCGGGCCTGCGGCCTGACGACCTATTCATCAGCATCGGCACTGCCCGTATCCTGTTCGCCACGGCTCCCCAACAGGCCCTGGAGCTGGCGCTGGAAACGGAACCAGGCTCGCCAATCCCCGTGCAGATCCTGCGCGACGGCGCCCTGGTAAAGCTAACCCTCCCCGCTTCGGCGGCCAGCCTCGACGGGCTGTTGGTGTCGGTCCGGCCGGAGGTGAGCGAAAGCAAACCCATCTGGCAGGCTATTCCGGCAAGTTTCACCCAGACGCGGGACATTCTTATCCTGTTCCGCAACGAGGTGTCTCGCTGGTTCAGCGGTGCGCGGCCAGATGTGGCGGGGCCCATCGGCATCGCGCAGATCACGGGCGACATAGCGCGCTCCGGCATCAGCCCGCTGCTCTTCTGGACCGCGCTTCTAAGCATCAACCTCGCCATCGTCAACCTCCTACCCATTCCGGCCCTCGATGGTGGCCGGATTACCTTCGTCTTGCTAGAATTAGCGCGCGGCGGCCGCCGTGTGTCCCCGGAGAAGGAGCGGATCGTCCACTTGGTGGGCTGGGCGCTCCTCATTACGATGCTCATCGCGGTGAGCGTGAGCGACATTCAACGGATCGTCGGCGACAGATTCGTGGGGCCCTAGGGCCCGGAGGTCTACAATGGCAACCCGCCGGATAACCAAGGCCGTTAACATCGGTGACGTGCAGGTGGGGGGCGACGCGCCCATCACCGTTCAGTCCATGACAAAGACAGACACCCGGGACGTGGCAGCGACGGTGCGGCAGATCCACGAACTGGAGGAGATTGGGTGCGAGATCATCCGATCCGCCGTGCCTGACATGGAGGCCGCCCAGGCGCTGGGGGCCATCAAAAAACAGATCCACATTCCCTTAATTGCCGATATCCACTTCCACTACCAGCTGGCTTTGGAGGCGCTGGAGCAGGGGGTGGACTGCCTGCGGCTGAACCCAGGTAACATCCGCGACCCCGAACGGGTGAAGCAGGTGGTACGAGAGGCCAAGGCCCGGGCCGTACCGATCCGCATCGGCGTGAACTTCGGCAGCCTGCCCCCCGTGGGCCAAATTGGCAAAACGCGGGGGAAGCACCGCTCGCAGGACGGGGTTGAGCTCCTGGCCAAGGGGTCAGAAGCAGCCCAGGCTCCCGAATACTCGGTGGTGGACCACATGGTGGACACGGGTCTCTGGGAGATAGGCATCCTAGAGGACTTGGACTTCGACCTGATTAAGATTTCGCTGAAGGCCTATGACATCGACACGACGGTGGAAGCCTACCGTCGGCTGGCCAAGATGGTGCCCTACCCCTTCCATCTTGGCATCACCGAGGCTGGTACGGCAAAATCAGGCTCCATTCACAGCGCCATCGGCCTTGGCATCCTGCTCTACGAGGGTATCGGCGACACTATCCGGGTATCCCTTTCCGACGAGTCCACGAAAGAGGTGGAGGTCGGTTATCAGATACTGAAGTCGCTACAGCTACGCCAGAAGGGTGCGCAGATGGTGGCCTGCCCCTCGTGCGGGCGGGCCGACGTGGACATCCGCAAGCTAGCCAACGATGTGGAGGAATTGTTGAAGAGCATGGACAGCCCGATAAAGGTGGCGGTTATGGGCTGCGAGGTGAACGGTCCGGGCGAGGCGAAGGACGCCGACGTGGGCATCGCGGCAGGCAACGGGCGTGCGGTCATCTTCCGCAAGGGCAAGAAGGCCCGGATCGTGGCGGAGGCGGATATGTTGACGGCGCTGATGGAGGAGGTCCACGGCGCTGCCTTGAACCTCTAAGCGGGGGCCCAGACGCTGCTTTTTAACATTCTCGCGGCCGCGCCCCACCACCACAAGGACGTGATGAAGAGCCCCAAGAGGGGGCTGAATTCCGGCTTTCTCAGGAATGCTGTGGGTATGGACGGTGGTACGCACCTATGGTCGGGGTGATTGGATTCGAACCAACGACCTCCTGCACCCCATGCAGGCGCGCTACCGTGCTGCGCTACACCCCGACCGTGACCTCAATCTAGCACAGGGCGCATTCGGCTTCAATTCCACTGGAGCCCGTCTCTCGGCTATAATCCCATCACTATGGAAGAACTTCAAGGTAGGTTGCAGGCCCTGGCAGAGCGCGTGGCTGGCATCATGGTGCGGCTTTGACCTCCCAGCCCAGCAAAACGAAGCGGAAGCCCTTCAGCAACAGAGCGCTGACCCAGGGTTTTGGGACAACCCCCAGAAGGCCCAGGTCGTCATGCGCCGGCTTTCGGCTTTTCAGGAGCGGATAGCCAGCTGGCACTCCCTCAGCGAAGGGATACGGACCACCTCAGACCTCATTGGCCTGGCTCTGGAGGAAGGCGACCAGGAACTCTTGGAGAGCCTCGCGCAGGACGCGCTGGTGCTCTTCGACGAGGCCGAATCTCGCGAGGTCGACGTAGTGCTCTCAGGTGAGTACGACGACCACAGTGCGATTATCGCCATCCACGCGGGCGCCGGTGGCACCGAGTCCCAGGACTGGGCCCAGATGCTGCTACGTATGTACACCCGTTGGGCCGACGACAAGGGCTACAGGCCCGAGGTGCTCGAGCACTCGCCAGGCGAGGAGGCGGGTATAAAAAGCGTTACGCTGGAGGTGTCCGGCGCTGGCGCTTATGGCTACGCCAAGGCCGAGCGGGGCGTCCACAGGTTGGTGCGCCTCTCGCCCTTCGACTCTGCTCACGCCCGCCACACCTCCTTCGCCCTGGTCGAGGTGTTGCCCGAAGCCGAAAGCGACATCGAACTCGTTATCGGTCCCGACGATTTACGGATCGATACCTTCAAGGCCAGCGGCGCGGGCGGACAGCATGTCCAGAAGAACTCAACGGCAGTGCGCATCACTCACATCCCTTCGCGTCTGGTGGTCTCGTGCCAAAACGAGCGATCCCAGCTCCAAAACAAGGAAACGGCGATGAAAATCCTGCGGGCCCGTCTCATGGAGCGCGAGATCGCTCGCCGCGCCCAGGAACGCGCCGATCTCAAGGGCAAGCACGTGGCCGCGGGCTGGGGCAACCAGATTCGGAGCTACGTACTCCACCCCTACAAACGGGTGAAGGATCACCGCAGCGGATATGAGACCACCGATCCGGAACAGGTGCTGGACGGAGAACTAGACCCCCTCATCAGAGCGTACTTACTCTCAAGTATCGAGCAGGAATAGCCCATTGCTGATCCGGTTAATGGCGGCGGCCGCCGCCATTCGCTCCATCGCCTTGAGCATCAGCGCAACCTTGCCAACGACGTTGCATCCCTCCTTAAGGAATGGCACCGTCACCTCAAGCTTGAGGTGACGGTGCGGCAGTTGGCCTCCGATTCCTACTTCTACCGCCTCTACGCCCAGGTGGATAGGCTGCTCAACCAGGCCCGAACGGAGGAGGTCTGGGAACCTTGCCAGCAAGGGGCACAGCGGGATGGTCGAAAAGGTTTTTTGCCGCCTGGCCTAGACCTTGCGGCCCAGGGTGGCCAACAGCTTCGTCTGGGTGTCTGCATCCTCGGCGACATCCTGTTTCGGACCGAAGGCTCCCGATTCGCGCATGGCGTCAGCCCGGGGCTCAAAGACCTCGAATAGGAATTCTACAATGGGTGCCGCGATAGTCGTGTCCTGGCCTGTGGCCTTGGCCAGGTCCCAGCCGTGTACCGTCACATCCATGAGCATGTTGGTCATGAAGTCAGCGACCTTCGTCTCGCCTCGACGAGTGGTGACCGTCTTGTCCAGGGTTCCTGGCTCCTTCAAAAGCGCAACCAACCCCTCCAGCGCGGGGCCAAACTCGTCTGCGTCCACGTCGTTGGTTCCCTGCTCATGCTGTTCCCCCTGAATCACCGCTCGGCACCTGGCCGCCCCATTCACGATGTGGTTCATGAGCGTCTGCACGTTCCAATCGCTACAGGGAGTGGGGTGGAAGCGCTGTTGAGGCCCAATTTGCGCCATGATGCTGAGGGTGTTCCCCCCGGCCGCTTCGTACAACTGTGCCACATTAAGGAATGTTGCCATACTACGTTCCTTTCTCTGCCAGGCGGACAATGCTACTCGCTAATATTTGGGGTGACGAGAGTACAGCTTGCACCCCCGGGAGGGCGAATACTACACGGCGACGTGCTTCGGCTTACGCGGAGAGGGACTCGTCAAAGTCCACGCCCGGCTTGCCGAGGGTTTGGAGGATAGCGTGGAGGAAAATCTCGTCGGGCACGGCGCCAACAAACTCAGCCTTGTCATTAACCACCGTCTTGGGCACGCCCATAACACCATATTTCCGACCCATCTCGGGGAATTCCTCGACCTCAATGACCGTAGCTGTGATGTTGGGATTGGCGATGGCGAAGGAGTGGGCCGCACGGGCCATTTGCGGGCAGTGCGATCAGGTGCGTGTGACGAACACCTTGATGTCCGCCGGTTCATTGATGTGCTTCAGAGTCGCCTCCGCCACTGGAGAAGACAGGTGCGTATCCTCCTTGGAAAGGGCCTCCACACTAGCAAGAATCGTGGCAAACTCGTTGCCCATCGGCGTTCCGAGGAACCTGACGCGCCCCTGAGGGTCGTCACCGGGAACGATGACAGGGATACGGGTGATCCCCAACTCCTGGGCGGGTGCCGAACCCTCCCCATGGAAGTCGTGGAAGGTTGATTTGAGTTTGGCTGAAAGCTCCGTGAATTCAGTTATAAGCTGGTGGACCAACTGGGACAGGGGCATATCGGGCTCGCCAGGGACCGTGAGCAGGCTCCTGGCTTCGCTAACCGAGTAGAATTGGATGGCAACGTCGCGATCCAGGGTCTCTTCAAACCGTTGGCGGAGCATCTCCCGGTCACTATCAGAAATGATCTGTTGCATAGCCATCAACCCTCCCCTCAGGGAGTGTCCATTGTAGCCAGACGTCCAGACGCTGTCATCCTACCTTGGAAGGGAGCCTTTATTCGTCCTTGAGGGCATGGGCCGCATGCACCACCCGCTGGAGCACCGTAAGGGTGGCCACCACCGCGATCAGCCCCAAAGCGTATAGAGGATAGCCGACCAAGAGCCCAGCGCCGAGCACCACCACACGCTCCGGCCTCCCCAGAATGCCAATGTCCGCGGAGACACCCAGGCCTTCAGCGCGGGCGCGCAGGTAGCTGACCATGAGGGAGGCCACCAGTGCGACGAAGACCAGATAGACCCCCAGGTCTTCGTCCTTCCGCACATACAACACCAGCAGCCCCAGAAGCACCACTGCCTCGCTCAGCCGGTCGGTTATCGAGTCCAAAAACGCTCCGAACTTAGTTACGCGGCCACTGAGCCGGGCCAGGGCTCCATCCCACAGGTCCAATGACGCCCCCGCGAGCATGACGACCCCGCCGAGGAAGAGGTGATCGACGCCAATCAGGGCCGCCGCTCCGCCGGCCACGACAAGTCCCAGGAGGGTGATTACCGTGGGCGAGAAGTGCAGTGCCAGCAACACTCGAGCTATCGGCCTGCTGATGTGCTGCTCGACCCACGCCTTGGCATGGAGACGCGGTGCCAGAGGTTTGGTCATTTCGGGACACGCAGCGGTGCGCGGACGTAAGCCTTCGACGGAGTAACGGATACCGTTTCGTGTCGACGATGCCATAAAAGGGTTCGGTAGCAACTCACCAGCCGCTCGGCCACTCGCTCCCAACGATAGTTTTCTGCAGAGATTCGTCCCCGAGCACCCATCTCGGAGCGCTCGATTGGGTCATCCACCAGCCGGCCAATAGCCTCCGCCAGGCCGATCTCATCTCCGGGCGTAACCAGTAAACCCTCCACGCCGTGGCTCATCACGCTGCTGAAACCTTCGATCCGGCTCGCCACAATCGGTTTGCCCGCTGCCATGGCCTCAAGCAGCACAATGCCAAAGCTCTCCTTGCCGGTAGCGGGCGCGCAGAATATATCCGCAGCCTGAAAGTAGCGGACTTTGTCCTCTTCGGAGACACTCCCAACGAACTCCACGTTCTGGAGATTTCGCTCGCTGAGGATGCCTAAACACTCCTCCCCTGGGTGGCCCGACCCCACCACGATGAGCCGGAGTCGGTCCGGGTAGGCCCACTGAAGCCGAGCGAAGGCCTTGAGAAGTCCGGCCAGCCCCTTACGGCGCTCCAGGCGACTCAGAAACAGTATGTTGATTCTGCCGTCGGCGTATGCGGGTAGGGACGGCAGAGACGCTTGGAATACCTCAACGTTGATGCCGTTGGGTATGATCTCGTACTTCGCAGGGTAGAGCCCGCTCACGAAGTCCCTGGCCGGTCGGGAAACTGCGATGAGCCCGTCGAGCTTCTTGAACCAGCGCCGACCCACGACGAACCGCCAAAAACGGCCCATCCGAGCGCCTCGAAACGTATGAAAGGTACCCACGTTGACCGCGGTAGAGCAGTACAACACCGCTAGGGGCAGCATGGGAGCAAGCGGCTCATGCAGATGAATGATGTCGAACTGTTCTGCCTTCAGCACCGCCTTCACCCGCCGCTCCCGCCAGATCGAGAGGGTGATTCGGGCGATGGACCCACCACTGGGTATGGGCACAGGCCGCCCGATGGGGATGACATGGCTATCCAGTTCCCGCTCCTTGGCATTGGAGATGGGAACAATAATCCGCACAACATGCCCCAACCGCTCTAATTGACGCGCCAGATTGTCAATATGATCGTTAACCCCACCATGTGAGGCGTAGTCATAGGGTGAGATCAAGCCCACCTTCAACGGATGGCCTTCGTGCACGACCGTAGTGGGTGACCAGAGAAGAGCGGATTCCGTCACGATCTCTCCCCGAGTTCAAAAGCCGGAAGTTAGGGCATGCCGCTCGAGCTAGATCTCGTTCTCAACAATAAAGGATTCCACCATATTGTAGGCGTCGTCATCCGTATACTGGCGTGGCGGTGATTTCATGAAAAAGGAACTCGGCGCCTCCAAGGCTCCGCCGATTCCGCGGTCCAATCCAAGCTTCACGCACCGAACGGCATCTACCACAACGCCAGCGGAATTAGGGCTGTCCCATACCTCCAGCTTCATCTCCAGGTTCAGCGGCACATCGCCGAAAGTCCTGCCCTCCATACGGATGTGACACCACTTCCTGTCCTCCAGCCAAGGCACGTGATCACTGGGCCCCACGTGGATATTCTTCTCGCCGAGGTCATATTGGAGTTGAGAGGTCACCGCATTGGTCTTCGATTCCTTCTTCGACTCCAAGCGTTCTCGCTCCAGCATGTTCAAAAAGTCGGTGTTCCCTCCAAAGTTCAGTTGGTACGTCCGCTCCAGCTTCACCCCTCGGGTACGGAACAGATTGACCAGCACACGGTGAGTGATCGTGGCCCCCACCTGAGACTTGATGTCATCGCCCACGATGGGAACCCCGGCATCCTCAAACCGTTTTTGCCAATAGGGCTCCCGGGCAATGAACACCGGGATGCAGTTAACCATACCGCAGCCCGCGGCCAGCACCTGCTCCACATACCATTTGGTGGCCTCTTCGGAGCCCACCGGCAGGTAGTTAATGACCACATCAACATCCCGTTCCTTCAGGATACCGGCGATATCCACCGTGGGGCCCGACGCCTCTTCAATAATCTCGGAGAGGTACTTCCCTAGGCCGTCATGTGTCATACCGCGTTCCACGGTTACCCCCATGGGGGGCACATCAGCAAAGACGGTGGTGTTATTGGGCTTGGCGAGGATGGCCTCTGATACGTCCTTGCCCACCTTGTTCTTATCCACATCAAAGGCTGCCACCACCTGAATATCCCCGATGTGATAGCCACCAAGCGTGGGATGCATCAGGCCGGGAATGAACTCGTCGTCAGGTGCCTCTCGGTACTTGTGAATACCCTGAATGAACGAGGACGCACAGTTCCCCACACCGATAATAGCGACATTAATTTTGCCATTGGTTCCCACGAGTCGAGCTCCTCCCAAACAGTGCTCAGGCGTTTGCGCCCGGCGTTATTAAAATCCTTATCTACATCTAACTAGTGGGCATCTGGGAAGCTACGAACATGGGCCACAAGGCCCAATCACACCCCAAACACTCCCAGTAGCGTGACCATACTCGAAGCAACGAATAAAGGCAAAATCATAGCGTACAAGAGCCAGCTACACAGTCCCCTTTAAGGCTGTGACGGCGCGTAGCGTGACGGCAGAGGCAGGTCGAAGAGCTTCTCCGGCTGCCACTGATTCTGGGCGCGATTAAATCGGACCAGTCCGAGAAACCGGCCATCGCCGCTATAGGCGCGGCGGGCCTCCAGGTGTTGAATCGACGCATCTGGTGCCCCGCCGCTTACCGGCTGGCCGTTGCGCAGATGGTGCTCCGCCGATTGGCCGACGCTGATTGCGCTCAATGTCTTCACCGCTGCGTCGGGCGGTTCGAGCAAGTGTTCCCACGAACCGTCGTTCACCGCCGCTTCAAACTCCTCCATGCTCACCGCCTCCTCAATATCCATAGACCCCGTGCGCAACCGGACCAGCTTGCTCAGGTGGGCTCCACACCCCAACGCCGTACCGATATCCTGCGCCAAAGTCCGCATGTAAAACCCCCTGCCGCACTCAGCCTCGATACTCATCGTTGGAAGGGACCACTCCAGCAACTCCAAACGACCGACCCAGACCTCTCGAGTTGAGCGCTCCACCTCCACCCCGGCCCGGGCCAGGGCGTACAGGCGTTTCCCCTCGTGCTTCAAGGCACTGTACATGGGAGGCTGCTGCTGAATGCTTCCCAAGAAGACCGGCAGCAGGGCCTCTACCTGACTCCTCGTTATCGCCGATGGGTCGCTTTCGCCAACAACCGTACCTTCAACATCGTAGGTATCGGTGGCGACCCCCAGCGTGACTTCGGCACGATAGCCCTTTATTCCATCCACCAGGTGCTCCATAAGCCTGGTGGCCTGTCCGAAACAGATGGGCAGCACGCCAGTGGCGATTGGATCCAGGGTACCCGCGTGGCCCACGCGCTTCACCCGCGTCAGCCGCTTGACTATGCGAACCATATCCATCGACGTGGCGTCTGTGAACTTATTGAGGTTCAAAATTCCGTCGATAACGGGTCTACCCTTGTCCATTCGCCTCTTTAGCACGGAGCCCCTCCTCGATGAGGGCAAGCACCCGGTCTCCTTCCTCCAGCGAGGTATCCAACTTAAAACGAAGCGTCGGTACATGGCGCAGGCGCAAGCGCTCGGCCAGCTCATGCCGGAGGAAGCCGGCGGCTGCCTCCAACGCCTCCACCGCCGAGTGCTGCTCCTCAGGAACACCCATGATGCTCATCGCCACGGTGGCATAATGCAGGTCGGAAGACACCTCAACCCCCAATACCGTAACCATCATCTGCAACCGGGGATCGCGAAGCTCTTCGGAGACGATCCGGCCAATCTCCTGCCGAAGTAATTCACCAACGCGGTCAACTCGCCAGGGCATGGCACCCCTTCACCGTATGGCGGTAAGGACAGGACAAAGCATCGCGGGCGGATTACTGGGTTACTGCACGCGGTGCGCCTCTATGATGTCCCCCACCTGATAATCGCTAAATCCATCCAAAGCAAGGCCACACTCATACCCGGAGGTGACTTCCCTAACGTCATCCTTGAACCTACGTAAGCTTGTAACAGGCCCATCGAAGAGGACCGTCCCATCGCGTAAAACTCGGGCGGTCGAGTTCCTGCCGAGGCGGCCCTCCAGCACGATGCACCCCGCGCTTTGGCGAGTTTTTGTCAATGAGAAAACCGCCCGCACCTCCAGCTTACCCTCCACCACATCGCGAACAACAGGTTCCAGCAGACCGGCTAGTGCCCTCTCAACCTCTTCGGTCAGGCGGTAGATGATGTCGTAGTGACGGATCTCCACATCGTCCTGGTCTGCCAGCCGCTGCGCACCGGGCTCTATGCGGACATCGAAACCAACAATGACCGCGCTGGAGGCCTCAGCAAGCATCACGTCGCTTTCGTTAATCGAGCCTGAGGCGGCGTGGATGATGCGGACTCGGGCCTGTTTGGAGGTAAGCTGCTCCAGGGCAGAGCGGACCGCATCGATGCTGCCCTGCACGCCAGTCTTGAGCACCAGGTTCATTTCTTTGATATCGCCCGTGGCCACTCCAGCACTCATCTCTTCCAACGTGGCCGTGTGCCGACGGGAGAGTTGGGCTTCCCGCTGCCGTTGTGCCACGATGTCCTTGCCTGTGCGCTCGTCCGCGACCACCATGAGCGAGTCTCCCGCCCCGGGCAAATCGCTGATGCCCAGCACCTCCACGGGCATCGAGGGAGCGGCGGCCTGCACGCGACGGCCCTGGTCGTTCACCAACGCCTTCACCCTGCCCCGTGTAGAGCCGACGACGACGTTGTCGCCAACCTTCAACGTGCCTGTTTTGACTAGGACTGTGGCCAGGGGCCCCCGGTTCTTATCCATCTGGGCCTCCACCACAATTCCCACCGCCTCGCGGTGTGGGTTGGCCTTGAACTCGCCCACCTCCGCCACCAGCAGAATGCTTTCCAGCAGGTCGTCAATACCCGAGCCTACTTTGGCGGATACCGGAATGGAGATCACATCGCCGCCCCAGTCCTCCACAACGAGCTCATGCTCGGAGAGTTGGCGCTTCACCCTTTCCGGGTCGGCAGCAGGCATGTCTATCTTGTTGATTGCCACAACTATGGGAACCCCCGCCGCCTTTATGTGGTTGATGGCCTCCGCGGTTTGTGGCATCACCCCGTCGTCAGCGGCCACAACCAGCACAGCGATGTCCGTGACTTGGGCGCCACGGGCACGCATCGCGGTAAAGGCTTCATGACCAGGCGTGTCCAAAAAAGTAATTGGGTGGCTCTTGTATTCTACCTGATACGCGCCGATGTTCTGGGTTATTCCACCCGTCTCCTTGGCCGCGACGTTGGCCTTCCGGATGGTGTCCAGCAATGTGGTCTTCCCATGGTCCACGTGGCCAAGAATGGTTACCACGGGTGGGCGAGGCTCCAACTGTGCAGGGTCTTCAGCCACCTCACTAGTAGCAGCTATCTTCGAGTCTTCGGCCTTGCGAGCGGCGAAGCCAAAGGCTCTGGCAACAGGCAAGGCCGTGTCGAAGTCGATAATCTGATTGACGCTGGCGAAGATGCCGGAGCGCATGAGCTGCTTGATGACTTGAACGGCCTCAAGGTTCATCCGCTCAGCAAAGGCGCCGATGGGTATGGCCTCGGGCAGGTTCAGCACCCGAAGGGTCACGCGCCGTGTTTGGCTCGCTTCGGCGGCTTCCTGCTCTGCATTTTCGACCATGGGTACTCCTTTTTTCTACGCTTGCCCTTTAGACGTGCCAGCCATGCTGTCAGCGTGTGCCATCAGGGTTTCAATGTCGCGCTCATGCAGGTCGGCCCGCAGCGCACGGGATACCTGTTTGCCCTGGGCCGCCTTTTGCCAGCACAGAGGACGTTCACACAGGTAGGCTCCCCTGCCTGCGCGCTTACCGCTCTCGTCAACCGCCACGGTGCCCGCTTCCGTCAGCACAACCCTCTGCAGCTCCCGCTTTGGTGCGCGGGTACCACACACAACGCAACGGCGATTGGGCACGTGTTTGGAGCGCATCCAGCAGGCTCCTTCCCCGATAACAGCTTCATCGCCGGGACCCTCAGGTCTTCAGGTGCCGGTAAATCCGCCGATGCTCACCGGCCAGCGGAACCTGGCGGGCCGGTCCGGCGCGGACCAGGCGGGCGGCTTGCCGCGCGGCCCCCCCTGCGACGGCCTCTCCCTGTTCCGCCGGTCTCTCTGCCCCCGAGGATATCTTCAGCGAAGCGGATTTGCGGCTTGTCGGTACTGGTCTCGGGCAGCTTCCAGATATCATCGACGCTGCCGATAACCTCCTCCACCACCACTTCCAGATCTTCGGTCGGAACGATGGTGTCAATACCCAGCGCCTCCAGGGCCAGTGCCTCCTCAACGCTGAGTTTCACGGCCTCGGCCTCTTCGACGGCAAGCTCAGCTTCCAATTCGGCAAGCGCAGTCACCTCCGCTTCCTCCGCCGAGAGTACCCCCTCCAATATGGACGAAACCTCCGCCTCTGCATCCGGAGGTGCCGACTCAGTCGCCTCCTCGACAACCTCCGCGACAACCTCCACCGGCGCCGCAACCTCAAGGGGCGTTTCGGAAACCTCAGCCGTCAGCGGTGCTGCGGATTCCTCCGCAGATTGAGCTGCCACCTGGCCCTCAATGGCCTGCTTCATTCGTTCAATTTCCAATTCAGTGGAACTCTTTATGTCCACCTTCCAACCGGAAAGCTTTGCCGCCAGCCGAGCGTTCTGGCCCTCTCTCCCAATAGCCAGGGAGAGGGAACGGTCAGAGACAACGACCGTGGCAGTGCCAGATACCTCATCAAGCTCCACCCGAAGCGGCTGTGCCGGACTGAGCGCGCGAGAGATGAATGTGCCCGGGTCCCGGTGCCACTGGATCACATCAATTTTCTCGCCTTGCAGCTCGTTAACAATGTTCTGAATTCGAATCCCCCGGAGTCCAACGCAGGCGCCCACCGGGTCCACGCCTTCCTGATTGGCCGTTACCGCCACCTTGCTGCGGGAACCAGGCTCCCGGGCAATACCACGAATCTCAACGATACCGTTGAAGATCTCCGGGACCTCCATCTCGAAAAGCCGCCTGAGCAGGTCGGGGTGCGAGCGCGAGACGACAATCTCCGGCCCGCGGTTGGTGCGCTGCACCTCAAGAATCAAGACTTTTAGCTTCTGACCCGGCCGGTAGCGCTCGAAGGCCGTTTGCTCCGTGGGAGGCAAAACCGCCTCGGCACGTCCGTTGAGATCCAGCGTGACCCCACCGCCGTACCGGGCGTTGCTGCGCTGAATCGACGCAGTAAAAACCTCGCCCTCGCGTTCGGAGAACTCGCCGTAGACCAGCTCGCGCTCCGCCTCACGAAGCCGTTGAATCACCACCTGCTTCGCCGTTTGGGCGGCGATGCGTCCGGTGATTTGGAGCTCCATCTTGAACTCCAAAATATCGTTAATCACGGGGGCCGTGGTCCATCCCAGTGCCTTCGCTTCCTTCTTCGCCTCGGCCACGGTCAGCTCGTCCGCTGGTTCCGTCACCTCCTCCACCACCGTCTTCAACTGATACACATCAATCTCGCCGGTGTTGGGGTCGAGACGGACCGAGATGCTTTGCCCCGCAGAGGTATTGTCTTTCTTATAGGCGGAGGCCAGGGCGGCCTCAACCGCCTCAACCACCACGTCTTGGGGAAGGTTTCGTTCCGCCGCCAACTGCGTGACTGCGATAAGAAATTCGCTCTTCATGACCGCTTTGCCCTTTCTTGCGAGGGGGCATATCCCCTAGACTAACGAAAGAGTGGGCCAGGCCCACTCTTCGCTTAATTCAGCATACCGATCTCCTGTAGTTTTGTCCAGCGTCACACGCCATCCAAGTGAGGCTATTTACAAGTCTACGGTGAGGTGCATGGGGAAACAGCGGCCGTGAATCCATTCCGGTAGCGTTGCCACTAACGCGGGGCTGGGAGTTGCTATACTTGGGTGACTGCTCCCGATCCGGTGACAAAGGCGAAATGCCGTGAAATGGGCCTCCTCTATATCCGTGGACTCCTCGCTCCCTGAAGCGTTGGAAGAGACGACGCGTCAGTTGAAAGAACGCTTGGGCGACGCCGTGGAACCCCATATCGCCTTGGTCTTCGTCTCACCCCACCATCGTGCGCGCTTTTCTCACATCGCCAGCGGTCTCCAGCAGCAGATGCCCCACACGGTCATCGTTGGCTCCTCCGGCGCCGGTGTTATCGGCGCTGGACGCGAGGTCGAGGCCAGCCCCGCGCTCTCGATCACGGTGGGTCATCTACCAGGGGTGAAGATAACGGCAAGGCACATCTCCTCCCATAGTCTCCCTTCGCCTGACGCCCCGCCCGATGCGTGGCACGAAATGGCTGGCGTCGCCCCAGAGGACGTTCCCCAGTTCCTCATGCTGATCGACCCCTTCTCCCTGAGCGCTGCAGAACTGATCCGTGGGGTTGACTTCGCCTTTCCCAGCAGCGTCACCATTGGGGGCCTCGCCAGCGGAGGCTTTGGGCCGGGTGCCAACGCCCTATTCTGCAATGGCCACGTGTTTACCGAAGGGGCGGTCGGCGTTGCCTTCAGCGGAAATATCATTCTGGACACCGTCGTTGCGCAAGGGTGCCGGCCTCTCGGCGAACCCATGCGGATCACGCGCGCTGAGGCCAACTTCCTGCTGGAGATCGATGGTGAACCGCCTCTACGGGTGCTCGAACAGTTATACGAGAACCTGCCAGAGCAGGACAGGGCACTGATGCAACGAAACCTCTTCATGGGGCTAGCCATGGACCCGCTGGAAGACGACTTGAGGCAGGGCGGCTTCCTCATTCGTAACCTCCTGGGCGCTGATACGGAGCGAGGGGCGCTGGCGATTGGCTCGCCAATCCACGAGGGCCAACTGGTCCAGTTCCATGTCCGGGACAGCCAGACCTCCCGGGAGGACTTGAGCGCCTGTCTTGAGGGCTACATGGACCAAGCAGGGGGCCCTCCGGCAGCGGGGGCGGTGCTCTTCTCCTGCGTCGGGCGGGGTCAGGGACTCTACGGACGGCCCAATCACGATTCGGATCTCTTCGGCCGGCTTATGGGGGACGTGCCCCTGGGTGGTTTTTTCTGCGACGGAGAGCTAGGGCCTGTGGCCGGAAGCACCTACCTCCACACCTATACAAGCTCCTTCGCGATTTTCCGTCCGCGAACGACGTCCTGATAGCCCTATCCATAGCCGCTGCACTCCCTCGCCACGTGCTTCCGCCTTCGAGGGATACCCTCCCAGCCCAAAGTCCTGGATAATGGCGGGGCGCATCATGGCTTACATTCTGCTGCCCACCCCACTCCATTTGCTCATATTGGCCCTGGTCGGTGGCCTGACGGTAGCTTGCGGGAGTTCGGATTCCTCGACGCCGACAGCCACGCTACCTCCCCTAGTGCTTCCTGCAGACGAGGCACCACACGACTTTCAGACCGAGTGGTGGTATTGGAACCTACACCTCCAGCCGAGCTCCGTTCTGCGAACGGGGCTTCCCGATGATCCCCGATTCTTCTTACACTACGCGGTGTTCCAGGTGCAGGAGCAGGAGAGCCGCCGAACGCTGTACGTAGCCCAGATTGGTGTGGCCGATGCAGAAACCGGAAGCTTTGCCAGCGCAGAACGAATTGTGGCACAGCCCCAACCCCTGGACACCTTCGCGTTCACCTTCGGCAACTGGATCATGGCCGCAGAGGCCGCCCGTGGTCGTTATGAGATAAAGGGCGGCGCCGGAGAGATAACCTTCGACTTACGACTCCAGAGCGCCAGCACGCCAATCCTCCACGATGGAAACGGCCTTGTAGACTTCGGAGCTTCCGGGATTTCCTACTATTACAGCAGGCCTCGGCTTGAAGTGATGGGCTCCGTTGTCGTCGCAGGCGAGTCCTTTGATGTGCGCGGTGTGGCCTGGTTGGACAAACAATGGGGTGATTTCGTGCCCGTGACGATATCCTGGGACTGGACCGGTATCCAACTCGAGTCCGGTATCGACCTCATGCTCACCCGAGTCCTAGGAGCGGATGGTCAACCAGTGGCCGTTTATGGGACTTTGGGGAAAGGGGACCAAGCCTCCATCCGGCACTTGAGGGAGGAGGACTTCACCTTCGAGCCGGAGCCGGCGAGTATATGGGTGAGTCCCGCCACCGGTGCTTCCTATCCGACCCGGTGGAAGGTCACCATCCCTGAAGAAGAGATCGATATCATCCTCAGGCCGCAGGTCCGCGAAAGCGAGTTTGTAAGCAACGGCCTCGGTGTCATCTACTGGGAGGCCGGAATGCACGTCGAAGGCACCCACGAGGGACTGGCGTTTGTGGAGCTAACTGGCCGGGTCCCCGTATATAAGGGACAGTAAAAGAGCAGGGGAGACTGGCCAAAGCCAGTCTCCCCTGCTCTTTTCGAAATGCTTGAGGGAGCCTAATCTGTCTTGGAGGTCTCCACTTCAAGCCGACGCACAATCTTCTTTCCTTGAGCCGTCGGTTCATAGGTGTGGAGAGAGCGCACATCCCGTTCAACCTGCTGGACCAGCTCCGCGTCTATCAGTGCGTGGAGGGCCATTTCGCCCAGGTGCGGTACAAGTCCCAAGTTGTAGTCGGGAACGGCCGATCGCTGCCTTTCGCTGAGGGTGCAAATCCTCCGGAAGAGTTCCAAAGGGTATTCTTCAATCTCGCGGAGGAGCTGCTGGACTGGGCGCGACCGGCTAATAGTATCAATTAGCTCCTGCCTAGCCGTGCTCTCAGCCTTGTCGGAGCGGCTGCTCGATTTTCGAGCAGGCTTCTTTGCCGCGTCTTTTGCAGATTTGGTGGTCATTGCTATCCCGTTTCCTCCCTCAATCTCATTCACGGTTATCTCGGTTATGGTTGCTGCTCGGCAATTTGGGGTCCGTAGCGAACGTCGGCAGGGGCTGCTTTCATCAACTGAGCCAGTTCCGTTGCAATAGTGTGCACCACCGAGGGCCCGTTGTAGACCAAGGCCGTATAGATTTGGACCGTATCCGCCCCTGCCTGGAGAGCCTGCCACGCCTCCTCCCCAGTGGAGATGCCCCCGCACGCGTTGATAAACAGCTTATCACCCGCCTCCTGCCGAAGGTCCCGAACCACCCGCAGCATATCAGGGAATATGGCCCTGCCGCTGAGCCCACCCCTTCCCATAGCGAGCCGCGAGTCCTCCACCGGTAGGGTGTTTATGGCCGTTACGCCCGTCACCCCTGCGGCAATACACTCATTGAGCAAAGCGGCGACCTGTTCACGACCCTGCTCATCCGTGTATGGCGGCAACTTGACGAAAAGGGGTTTGCGCCGGTGCACGTTCATCCGTTGCAGCAGTGCCCGGAACTCATCGGGTACCTGAAACCGGCGGATACCCTGCGTGTTAGGCGAGCTGATGTTCATCTCCAGGGCGTCAACCAAGGGCTCCAGCGTCTGGTGACAGCGTTCAAACCCCTCTGGGTCAAGCGCGGCGATACTCACCAGCACCGGCATCGCGAGATGTCCGAACCTGCGCATCTGGTCAGCCACCACTTCAAGTCCGTCGCTGGGAAACCCCATACTGTTGATGAGCGACTGGGAGCTCGTCTCCCGAAGCAATCGGGGTCGGGGATTGCCTGGCCGCGGCTCCGGAGTCACGGTGCCCCCGACCACATAGCCAAAACCCAGATGGCCCAGAGTGTCCAGGTGCTGGCACTGCTTATCGAACCCTGCGGCAAGGCCAATAGGGTTCTCCAGGTGGATGCCGGCGAATGTCCGCCGCAGCACCGGGTCACTCACTCGCAATCGCAGGCTGAGTGTGCGCCAGACAGGCCGTATGCGCAGTGCCGACTCGGCCAGGCGCTGCGCCCGCTCCGGCGACAGCCGGAACAACAATGGCCGAACAAGCCATAGGTACCAAGAAAATCGAGGACGGAGGAATTTCGGGAGTGTCATGAGCCCACCACCTTCGGAAGAGCCCGGACCATCCGGCCTCACACCACCGTGGAGGACGAAGGCCAGCAGACTACTGCTCTATCGAAGCGACCTTGTAACGGAGCAAGCCTTTCGGAGCAACAACATCAACCTCGTCGCCAGCGCGGCAACCAACAACCGCCTTGCCCACTGGTGAAGACACCGAAATTTTGCCACCACTGGGATCCGCCTCCGAGGAGTCTACGAGGATGTACCGGAGTTCCTTGCCCGAAGCCATATCATGCAGAACAACCGAATTGCCAACTTGAGCGGCTTGAGACTTGCTGACCTCATTGAGATCCACCACTACTGCTTGGTGCAGGGTGGCTTCCACTTCGCGAATCCGGGCCTCCAGCTTGCCCTGGTCTTCGCGGGCAGCGTCCAGTGGGGCGTTCTCTTTAAAATCCTTGTCAGCGGCGGCGGTGCTGATGGCTTCGATGATGACCGGCCGTTGAGCCTTCAGACTCACCAACTCCTGTTGCAATGCGGCATGGCCGGTAGGCGTTAGGTGGATTGCATCCGACGCCTCGGTAGCCAGCCGCGCAGCAGCCCTGCTGGCGCGCGGAATCTTGACGTGTGGAGCCAGGCTATGGGTGGAAATCCCTTTGCGTTTCAGGAAAGTAAGAAACTCTTTGACGGGGGCTAGACGGCCGTGGACATCGCCGCCCGCTTTCACCACATTCTCAGCGTATTGCGCCACCTGGGGGGGCGTCAGGGCCGCTGTAGAGTGCTCCCAGCCAACCCATCGGACAAAGCGGTGCAATTCCTGATGCGGATAGGCATCTATTTTCTTAGGAAGCCCGGAAACATACTCGTTCAAGGCGTCAGTAAGTTTTACCAAAGAACCTCACAATGAATAGAGCCCCGGGCTGGGCAGATAGCAAGAAGACCACCACCCGCTTACTAATATTAGGGCGCACCTGATTAGGATGTCAACGACAGCATATGCCTGAAGGCAAAGAAATGCCACGCCAGGCTGCATCGTCTCGGGAAAGGCTTCAAGGGCGTCCCTATCAACTCTTAGTCTTTGATTTTTACCGGTGGGTGAGCTAAGCTACACAGGCATTAATAGGCGCTAAGGAAACTTTGATTACGCCTGATATTGGAAGTGATTAGACCATGTCAAACAAAGGCCTCAGCAACGCCTTTATCTACCTCATCATCTTCGTCGCGATTATCGCCATCTTCTTCACGCTCTTCTCGTCCGGAGGCAGGCCCCCCGAGAGAAGCCTGACCGATGTGCTGGCCATGGCCAAGGACCAGCAGATTAGCCAGATTGTAGTGGACGGAGATCAGTTGATGGTAACGCCTCGGGGGGGGGGTGGCAGTCAGGCCTTCACCGCCTCCATGATCAACGGGAGCAGCATCTTCGACTTGCTGGCCGCCGAAGGGATTCAGCCCAGCACTTCGGGCATCGATATCCAGGTGAAGCGCTCCAGCGGCATGGGTAGTATTTTTGGCATCCTGTTCCAATTCCTCCCACTCATCTTCTTTGGCGCCATCCTGCTCTTTATGATGCGTCAGGCCCAAGGCAGCAATAGCCAGGCGATGGGTTTTGGCCGCAGCAAAGCCCGCCTGTTCACCGGGAACCGCTCCACCGTGACTTTCGACGATGTCGCAGGGGTTGAAGAATCGAAGGAGGAGTTGAGCGAAATCGTTGAGTTCCTCAAATACCCTGAACGTTTCTTGGCCTTGGGCGCGCATATCCCAAAGGGTGTACTGCTCGTCGGCCCCCCCGGAACGGGAAAAACGCTCCTGGCCCGGGCCGTTGCTGGTGAGGCGGGCGTTCCCTTCTTCTCCATCAGCGGGTCGGAATTCGTCGAGATGTTCGTCGGCGTCGGCGCTTCGCGCGTCCGCGACCTATTTGAGCAGGCCAAGCGCAACTCGCCGGCCATCGTCTTCGTCGATGAGATTGACGCCGTCGGACGCCATCGTGGCGCGGGGCTCGGCGGGGGACACGATGAACGCGAGCAGACCCTCAACCAAATGTTGGTGGAGATGGACGGCTTCGACACCAACACCAACGTCATCATCATCGCCGCCACCAACCGCCCCGACATCCTAGACCCCGCCCTGCTCCGTCCGGGCCGTTTCGACAGGCGGGTGGTCCTCGACTCTCCGGACATCAAGGGCCGTGTCGCTATCCTGAATGTCCACACCAAGGGCAAGCCGCTGGCTGAAGGGGTGGACCTGGAGCACATCGCCCGGCAGACCTCCGGCTTCAGCGGCGCCGATTTGGCGAACCTAGTCAACGAGGCCGCAATCCTTGCTGCCCGTCGGAGCAGGAAAGAGATTGTGACAGCGGACTTTAGCGAGTCTGTCGACCGCGTCATCCTGGGGCCGGAGCGCCGCACCCGTGTTATAAGCGATCGAGAAAAAGAGATCGTGGCCTACCACGAAAGCGGCCATGCGCTGCTGGGGCACCTGCTCGAAGGGGCCGATCCGGTGCGAAAGGTCTCCATCATTTCCCGGGGCATGGCAGCGGGCTACACCCTCTCAACCCCCGACACCGAGCATATGTTCCATTCGCGGGACGAATTCATGGACAAGATGGCTATGGCCTTAGGTGGACGGGTTGCTGAGGAGCTCACCTTCGGTCATCTGACCACCGGTGCCAGCAACGACCTGGAGCAGGTCACCACCATGGCCCGGGCCATGGTGACTCGGTTCGGCATGAGCGAGAAGCTGGGCCCACGTACCTTCGGGAAGAAGGAGGAGATGATTTTCCTGGGCCGGGAGATTTCAGAGCAGCGAGACTATAGCGAACGCATCGCCCAGGACATTGACGACGAGGTCCAAGGCATCATCCTTCGGGCCTACAACAGGGCCAAGCAAACGCTGCACGAGCACTACGCCAAGCTGACGCAGATCGCCCGCTACGTCCTGACCCAGGAGACGGTGGAAGGCGACGAGTTGAACAAGCTTTTCGAATCGGAAGCACCGCCCTTAGAGCAGCTTCCCGTCGGGGCCGCCTAGCCGCCCGCTCCGTTGCTCTGGCCCCCTTCCGGCTCAAGAGCGCGCTCCCTTGTGTAGATGCCCCACTTCTGCATCAGTGCCTGAATCTTTGCATCCTCAAGCCGGGTCAGCTCGTTGAAGAAGCCCGCCATGGCGTGAGCGTGTATCAACTCTGCGCTGCACACCCAACTGGACTCCGCCGGGACGATGTACACCAGTGCGTTTTGATGCTCACACTGCACCTCCACTCGACTGCCGCCAGTGTCCTGCTTCACCGTAATACCGTAGGCCATGTCACCTCCCTTCCACGCAATAGCGTACACCTTCGGTTGTACAATTTGTGCAAAGCCCGTACACACTTCAATGGGTCAAGGAACCCTCTGCTGCAAAAGAGAAGCGGCCTCCTTTGCTCCAACGACGGTCCCCTTCCACCCGAAACTCCTCGACTACGCTTCCGTGTGGGGCATCATGTGCTTTGCCTCTCCACGGCTGTGTAAGGCGACCAGCCCCTTGGCACATGGAATCTCTGCGCTAGCACCTCCGCTTGGCAAAGGGACCTCTCCCTGTATAACCTGTTGCCTAGATAGCCTACATAAAAGCCCCACTCGAACATTCAAGGAGCACCACGTTGGAACTTCCCAAGCACTACGCCGATGCCATCATCGCCCATGCCCAAGAGGACGACCCCAACGAATGCTGCGGTATCCTGGCCGGAAAAGACAACCAGGTGCTGCGTCAGTACCGCATGACCAACGTGGAGCACAGCCCCTTCCGGTACAGCATGGACGGCAAGGAGATGTTGGTCGTACTAAACGAGATTGACGACAAGCACTGGGAGCTCATGGCCATCTACCATTCGCATACCCACAGCCCTGCCTATCCCTCCGCCACCGACGTCCGACTGGCCACCTGGCCCGACGCCTCCTACATCCTCGTTTCCCTCCAAGACAAGTCGGCTCCCAACCTCCGGAGCTTCGCCATCGACGATGGCGAAATTAGTGAGCATTCGGTGGCTATCATCTAGGGGCTCGACGCTTATGGCCGGTGCTGCTAAATATGCATCTACATCCCATGCAATAGTTCTGTAATTAAGCCGTAACACGGCTGCAACACGATCGTGCATCCAGCTGCCTTAGGCTGTCGCCAGCTTCAGAATCGGGGGGTCCCCTGTTAGGTCAAAGGAAGGGCCTCTCAGAGAGAGGCCCTTCCTTTTTTGCCTTTCTTCTTCATATCGTTGCTTTAAATCTGCCGGAACAGCGATTCCCTATGCTCTCATCCCATTTTAACGCCCAAAAGAGGCGAGCCCTGACAAACTCTCACCACTGTCGTTCTCCCTGTCAAATAACAGGTTGGTCGTCGTAAGGAGGCCTTGAGATGCAGCTACGGAAGTGTACCCTTCTTTTGACGGCGGTGATGCTCATGGTAGTGGGGGGATTTGGCGCAGTCCTAGCAGCCCCCCGGGCGCAGGAGGACAACGGCGCGGAGCAGAATACAGACGTTTCGCAAATGACGGCCCGCGTCACGCAGGCATACCTGGGTGTGAAGGTAGCACCGTTGACCGAAGCGATTCGCGATGCGTTGGAGCTGCCCGTCGACCTAGAGGGCGTAGTGGCGGCGGGAACTGCGGCAGGAAGTCCGGCCCAGAAATCCAGATTGCACCGCGGCGACGTCATCCTCGCCATCGATGGCCGGGAGATCACAAACCCCAATCAGCTTCGCGAAATCGTGGCCATGAAGCTGCCCGGCGACTCGCTGGCGCTGAGGGTATTCAGAGAAAACAGTGTGCATCAAATCACGGTTGTCCTCGCCAAACGCCCCTATCACCGGCCCAACCCACGTCTGGAGCAGGCTCCCGCATGGCTGAAGAAGGCCTACACCTTCGTCAACCAATTCCCCCACACTGTGGACGCCGAAATCCGAATGTTCAACGATAAGGAGCAGGTGGTGACTCGGAACCTCATACTGGGCACGGTGCAGGGAGTCGGTAAAGCCTCACTGGTTATCGAGCCCCGGATAGGTGAGTCTGCGAGATACGAGATTGTGGAAGGGACGCTGATGGTGAAGAAGTTCCGGAGGGTGCGGCTCCGCGACTTGGAGCCCGGGGACCGC
>Ga0302123_10000289_pt1 | contig 41596 bp, 27 predicted proteins | sample CB21_321_MG_FD_203109 | JGI IMG/M metagenome (GOLD analysis project Ga0302123, IMG submission 203109) | Marine microbial communities from Western Arctic Ocean, Canada - CB21_32.1 | ecosystem: Environmental > Aquatic > Marine > Oceanic | place: Canada: Western Arctic Ocean | collected 2017-09-28 | reverse complement strand
CGGGACAACGTGGCTGTGGATGCGTCGGACATCGGCACGGGTGACATTCAGGTCACGGGGCCGAACGCGTTCAGCCAGACGGCAACGTTCGTCTCGGTGAGTTCCAGTTCGGACGGGACACCGAAGACAGGCACATACCGGATCACGGCTCCGGGCGGAAGTTGGGATGCTGCCGACAACGGAACCTACACGGTTTCGATGATTGCCAGCCAGGTGAGCGACACCAGCGACAACTTCGTGGCGGCCGGAGTGCTCGGTACGTTTCAGGTAGACATCGGCGATGGTCCGATCGATTTCGAGGATGTGACGATTCGCAGTTATGCAGCAGGAAGCCAGGATTTCTCTGGAGGGATCACGGTACTTCCAGGTGGTAACGGGATTGAACTGAACGGGAATCACTGGAAGGCAATCGACTTCGTTTACACGGTGACACCGAACACGATTCTGGAGTTTGATTTCGAGAGCAGCCGAGAAGGTGAGATCCACGGAATCGGGTTTGATACGGACGTCAACCTGCACGGTATTAACTCCCAGCCTGATTTCTTCCAGCTGTACGGCACGCAAGGCTGGGGACGTCAGGACTTCCACGACTACACCCCACCGGACTCCGAACACTACCGCATTCCAGTCGGCCAGTTCCTCTCAGGCAGCTTCAACCATCTCGTGTTCGTCCAGGACCACGACATCCGCTCAGCTGATGCCCAAAGCATCTTTCAAAATGTTCGCGTCTTTGAATCCGGGTCGGGGGGAGTGGACACGACACGTCCGACGGCGTCGGGCTCGGCGTCAAACATCACGAGTGCCAGCAGCAGCACTCACTCGATTACGGTGGAGTACCGGGACAACGTGGCCGTGGATGCGTCGGACATCGGCACGGGTGACATTCAGGTCACGGGGCCGAACGCGTTCAGCCAGACGGCAACGTTCGTCTCGGTGAGTTCCAGTTCGGACGGGACACCGAAGACAGGCACATACCGGATCACGGCTCCGGGCGGAAGTTGGGATGCTGCCGACAACGGAACCTACACGGTTTCGATGATTGCCAGCCAGGTGAGCGACACCAGCGACAACTTCGTGGCGGCCGGAGTGCTCGGTACGTTTCAGGTAGACATCGGCGATGGTCCGATCGATTTCGAGGATGTGACGATTCGCAGTTATGCAGCAGGAAGCCAGGATTTCTCTGGAGGGATCACGGTACTTCCAGGTGGTAACGGGATTGAACTGAACGGGAATCACTGGAAGGCAATCGACTTCGTTTACACGGTGACACCGAACACGATTCTGGAGTTTGATTTCGAGAGCAGCCGAGAAGGTGAGATCCACGGAATCGGGTTTGATACGGACGTCAACCTGCACGGTATTAACTCCCAGCCTGATTTCTTCCAGCTGTACGGCACGCAAGGCTGGGGACGTCAGGACTTCCACGACTACACCCCACCGGACTCCGAACACTACCGCATTCCAGTCGGCCAGTTCCTCACAGGCAGCTTCAACCATCTCGTGTTCGTCCAGGACCACGACATCCGCTCAGCTGATGCCCAAAGCATCTTTCAAAATGTTCGCGTCTTTGAAGATTGAACGATTCAATCGCGCAAGTGACTAGTCCGCCAGAACTTTGATCGGCACCACTCGCTACAACAGTCGACGCGCGAGAAGGTGAGACGAACTGGGATTCCAGTTTGCTGAGTCCGGCCAGGGGTTGGAGATTCACTGACTGTCAGCCTCTTCCGAATACTGCGTGTCCTTTCCGACTCGAAATCGTTTCCCCCTCTACTTCGAGTCTTCCTGGCCACCCAAGTCGTTCAGGCGCGAACATGCATTATGGTTCGGAAATACCTTCGCCTGCGTGCGATGAACAGCACCCGGTGAAGTCCTCTGAATACCACCCGCGCGGTGCAGGCGCAATCAACCAGCCTGGTTCAAGTGCGTCACGTGCCGGGTTTATCCTGCTTTCGGCGGACGGAACGCGTACGAAGCTTCGTGGGAATGTCCGGATGAGATCAGGTCCCGGCCACAGTTCCGCCGTTCACGTTTGACACTTCGCAAGGCCGATCCGTTGACCAGTACCGCGGTCGTATTAGTTCTGAGTTCCGCGTTCATTCACGCCGTATGGAATCTGCTGGCCAAGCGGGCCGGTGGTGGTGGATCAGTTTTTGTCTGGTTGTTCACGGCCTGCGGGTCCGCTTTGCTTTGGCCGATCGCTGCTTACGTCTGGTTCACCCAGAAGCCGGATTTCGGGTGGACCGGATTCTGGTTCATGTGCGGAACGGCGGTTCTGCATCTGCTGTATTTCGTCGTGCTGCAGCGCGGCTATCGCATTGGCGATCTGTCGCTGGTGTATCCGCTGGCCCGCGGGACGGGTCCGACACTCTCGACGATTCTGGCGGTCGTGATTCTCAACGAGCGGCCATCGCTTCCAACAATCGTTGGTCTGGTTTTCGTCGTCGCCGGTGTGTTGCTCCTGACCTGGCGAAGTGGGCCTCGCGAGTCTGACGGAAGAACGCGTGCCGCGATCAAGTGGGGATTCCTGTGTGGCGTCTGCATCGCCTCTTACAGTGTGTGGGACAAATACGCGGTCAGTGAACTCAACGTGCCACCCGTTCTATTGGAACTGTTCGGGAACTTCGGAGTTTGCCTGCTGCTGACTCCGCATGCACTGTCTCGCAGAGACGATGTCCGCAGGGTCTGGCGAACTCACCGAAAAGAAGTCATTGGTGTCGCGATCCTGGCACCGCTGTCATACATCCTTGTTCTGACGGCCATGTCGTTCACACCACTCAGCTCAGTGGCTCCGTCGCGCGAGATCAGCATTCTGATTGGAGCGATACTCGGCGCCCGATTCCTCGGGGAAGCACACACGCGGCGGCGTGTCATCGCAGCCGGAGCAATGGTTTGCGGAGTGGTGCTACTTGCCCTGGGATAGCAGACGGCAATTGCCACCTCGCGGGTCGTCAGATCATCGTTCCTGGTAGCCGCTGAATCCGCGTTGCTGGCACCACTGTCGGACGGCGTCGTCGCAGCCACTCATGTCGCGAGTTGCGGCCGCGGCCGTGATTCTGGTGTTGTCCGGACCGACAGCTGCTCGCAGGGCGCGGTCACCGGCGAACTCGTCGACTTTGGGCTCGCCCTCCGAGTACAGGATTGAGACCGCGATGCCCAGCAGGACGATTCCGATGCCGGCCCCGACCACGCCGAATCGACGCATCATCTGAGGATTGGCACCGTGTTCGATCAGGATGTACGAATCGGCCAGCGTGACGTGCGGTTCGACCTGTTCGATCAGTCGCTTGATTTCGCTGTCCAGACGAAACGTCTTGACCAGTCCCTCGATCGGCGCGAACTCTTCCAGCTCGTCGTACTCGTGCCCACTCAGGCGTGCGACCGCGGCGACCGGGTCACCCGGCGCCCAGTTGACGGACACGATCGGAACGAACGCGTGTTCGATGGCTCCGTCGCTTCTCCACGCGGATTCCGGTTTCAACAGATGCCCCGAGACCTTGACCATCTTCGCTGTGGGCATCCGGCCAGCTTCCAAAGCGACGAGGCTGACATTTTCCACCCGTTGCGTGTCGATGCTTTCCCAGATCATGAAAACGCCACCGCACAGAATCGCAAGTCCAGCCAGCACGAGCCGATACCAGCGCACATTCATCAGCGAGATGCGTTTGCCGAGAGTGACTTTGGCCTCGGGATTGACCTCAAGCGTTGTGGCGTTAGACGACATGAGCAGAACACCTTGGATTTGAAATGAAGGTCACTGGGTATCAGCCGCGGAGCGGCGGGCGTGAGGCGGAGCCTCACAGTCAGTGCGTTCCAGGGCGGAGCCCTGGAACGAGAATCCTTAACGGCGTTGCCCGGAGGGGCGACAGTAAAAAATACACGCTATTCGGAAAGTGGTCGGAATCTGCTGACGCAGTGTGAGGAATTCGGCAAAGCGGTTGCCTGCTCGGGATTGACTGACACGAGCGTCCGAAAGTGACGGTTTGCGGCCAATCGTCAGCGCGCTTGCCGGCGCAGCCATGTTCGGCCGTCAGACACGTGACTTGTGCCCGTTTCGCAGGATCTTGCGACCAGGTCGCATCTGCCCCCGCTGTGTCGGGGATCAGGATTCGTCGTCGCTCTGCGACTCGGCTTCCGCGCGGACTTCCTCAAGTTTTTCCAGCGCGTCCCAGGCTGCTGCAAAGCCGGCGTAGACGGCGACCTGGAAGATGGCTTCGCAGATTTCTTCGATCGTCGCGCCGTTTCGCAGCGCCATCTTCAGATTCAGCTTCAGGGCGTTGTTCCGCCCCAGCGCGGCCAGAACGCAGATGCTGCACAGAGATCGAGTTTTCAGGTCGATTCCCTCGCGCGTCCAGATTCTGCCGCCGACAACCGAGACGACTTCCGTTTCGAAGTCCGGGCACACCGATCGGAAGCGGGCCGTCAGGGCTTCGATGTTCTCTTCACCGACCATCCGAGCGAACTGGGCGTAGCCTTTTTCGTAGTCGGTTTCCACGTCTGATCTCCGGCCGGGAATGCCACACGCGCATGAAAAACGGGAGCAGGAACCTGCCCCCTCATGCACCTGGCGCTTACGTTTAGGGCTGCTCGGTTTCCCGTCTGACCCGGTTCACACAGCCACCACCACACTCGGAGGCAGGCTCGTACTCCCGTTAAATCGAAAGCCAGCCTGTGAATCGAAGTGGCGATTATGGAGCCGTTCCACTGAAGCGTCAACCGGCCGCTTGCGACGAACCAATGGACCGATTACCACTCTCTGGCCATTCTCTGGAACCTCCTGCAACCGATCACGCCGGACGGCCCGCAGCCTTGGCGTCCGGAGGCACCAGCGACGAAATGACATTTGTGACAGGCCGGATATCCAATGCGGCCGGATTGAGTTCTGGCCCTGTGATTCTTGGCTCGCGGTCGCCGCAGCGGCTCGAACTGTTGCGAACGATTGTGGCGCCGGATCGCATCATTGTGTGCCCGCCGCGGAATTCGGACGAAGCAGGTTTCGACGGCGTCAGCACATTCGACGAGTTCGCGGACCGACTGCGGGAGATCGTCAGTGCGAAGGCGCGGGACGTCATTGGCCAACTGGAAGCTCAGCAGAGTTCCGTTGATGAACTGGCCGGGTCTGCGAATCGGATCGTCATCAGCGCGGATACGACGATCATTGGCAGTGGTGATGATGGTTTGCTGCGAGCGTTCGGGCAGCCGCCCGAAGACGACTGGGAGCGGGTCGTCCGAGGCTGGTTTCGCGAATACCTGGCAGGCCGAACACACTGCGTCATGAGTGGTGTGTCGATTTCAACACTCGGCCCGGTCGGGAATTCCAGCACCGAATTTCGTGTGTGCCGGACGGAAGTGACGATTCGCGACGACATCGACCACTGGCTGGACTGGTATATCTCAACGGGCGAGCCGCGAGGAAAGGCCGGGGGATATGCGATTCAGGGAGCCGGGAGCGTGCTGGTGACTCAGGTCGATGGCAGTCTCAGTAACGTGATCGGGCTGCCGCTTGAAGACACAGTCGAAATGCTGCGCGACCACATGCAAGCCGCACCAGGCTGAGGCGCGAGTCAGCCCCAGTGCTCGATGCCGGTCCCGGACGCGGCTATAGTGCCTGACCCTGTTGCCGCATCACACCCGAATCCCACGAAACGATGATCGAGCGAACCTGCCGACTTGTGACTCTGGGCTGCAAAGTCAACCAGTACGAGACGCAGCTCGTCAAAGAGGCGCTTCAGCAAAACGGCTTCCGTGAGGCTGCGGAGGACGAGCCGGCGGATCTGTGCGTCGTCAATACGTGCACCGTTACGGGCGAAGCGGATTCGAAGGGGCGCCAGTTGATTCGCCGCCTGGCACGGCAGAACCCCGGAACGCGAACGATCGTGATGGGCTGTTATGCCACGCGCGAGCCCGACGCGCTCAAGGACCTACCCAGCGTCTTCGAGATTGTCCGCGACAAGCGTGAGCTGCCGGATGTGCTGGACCGACTGGGCGTCGTCGATATTCCTGACGGCATCAGTGAGTTCAGTGGTCGCAAACGGGCCTACGTCAAGATTCAGGACGGATGCATTCTGCGATGCACCTACTGCATTATCCCGTCAGTCCGCCCGGGCCTGCAGAGTCGTTCGCCGGAAGACATTGCGGCCGAAGTGCGGCGGCTGATCGACAACGGTTACCGCGAAATCGTGCTCACGGGAATTCATGTCGGACACTACGGCGTCGATTCGACGCGCGGCCGGTCCGGAAAGCCACCGTTCCGTTTGTGGCATCTATTCAAACATCTGGACCGGATTCCCGGCGACTGGCGCATGCGGCTGTCGAGTATCGAGGCCGTGGAAGTCAACGACGACTTCATAGCAGCGGCGGCCGACTGCGAGCATCTGTGTCCTCAGTTTCATCCGGCACTGCAGAGTGGGTCGGAAACAGTGCTGCGTCGCATGCGGCGACGGTATTCCGTGCAGAGGTTTCTGGACCGAGTGGACCAGATGCGCGAGCAGCTTGATAACCCGGCCTTCACGACCGATGTGATCGTCGGGTTCCCCGGTGAGACGGACCAGGAATTCGAAGAAACACTCGACACGTGCCGCCAAGCTCGATTCATGAAGATTCATGTCTTCCCGTTCAGCCAGCGAAAAGGCACGCCCGCAGCCACGTTTCCCGATCAGGTCGCTCCAGAGGTACGCCGCGAGCGAGTCCGAATTCTCAGCGAGCTGGAACGCGAGCTGGCTGAGGATTTTTATGCTTCACTGCTGGGGACAGAGCTGGAAGTCCTGATCGAACGTGAGTTGAAAGAAAATCCGGGCCTGGTTCGCGGTACGGATCGCCGGTACGCTCCGGTGGAGCTTCCGGGAACGGCAGCCGACCTTGGCGAATTCGTGGTGGCTCGGGGTGAATCAACCGGGCGTGACCGACTGACTGCCAGCCGCTTGGGTATCGGGGCGGTCTAACTATTCATGCGAATCCCTTTTCGTTCGCTGCAAATCTGCCCATGATTGTCGGTTCCAACGGATCGTCTTTGAGATTTAGGCTTCGTGACCTGGGACAACAAAATGGGCCTGTCGGAATTCAAGCCGCGATACTTAACACTCGCCGAGCACGATGATGTCGTGGTGGCTTCGGTGGGCATCACGCAGATCAACGACGAGCAAAACATCGAAGAGCTCGGACGCGAGTTGTTCGCGGTTGTCGATCAATACGGTTTCCGCAAGGTCGTGCTCGATCTGACTGGTGTGCAGTACATCACGAGTTCCGTCGTGGGCAAAATTATCACGCTACACCGCAAGCTGCATCGGACGAACGGTCAGCTCGTGATCTGCAATCTGACGAAGGGTGTCGAGGATGTGCTCTCGACCAGTCGCATGCTGAGCTACTTCGCGCACGCGGCCACCACGCAGGATGCCATCGACCTGCTGAAATCCGAAGACACGGTCGACACCAACGTCGCCGAGCTGGATCTCTAGACAAGCGTCACAGCTCCTGCAGAAACTGGAATCGAACGTGCTGATTGCGATCGAAGGCATCGACGGTTCCGGAAAAGGCACGCAGGCTCAACGGCTTCACGAGCAACTGATCCAGGACGGTCTGCGTTCCGAGCTGATCAGTTTTCCTCGCTATTCCGAAACGCATTTCGGTCAGACAATCGGCCGGTTTCTGAACGGCGAATTCGGGCAACTGAACGAAGTCGATCCGCATTTGGCCGCGACTCTGTACGCCGCTGACCGGTTCGAATCGCGAGCGATGCTGATCGACCTGCTGTCCGAACGGGACGTGGTCGTGTCCGATAGATACGTTCCGTCCAACGTCGCACACCAGGGCGCGAAGCGAACCGGAGAAGAGCGACAACAACTGCAGCAGTGGATTGAAACGGTCGAATACGACGTCTTCCAGCTTCCGCGAGCAGAGATGGTCATCCACTTGGACCTGCCAGCCGACACCGCTCAGATGCTGATCGCCCGCAAGGCGAAACGAGATTACACCGAACGGAAAGCTGATCTGCAGGAGGCCGACCGAGACTATCTCGATTCCGTGCGTACCGCGTATCTTGATGCCGCGGCCGGCGATACGACCTGGCACACAGTCGAATTGCTCGACGGGGACCGACTACGGTCAATCGAAGAGGTCGGCCAGGAGATCCTCGGTGTCGTGCGGTTCCGTCTCGCTTAATTGGACAGCATCAACTGATCGGACCGAATCATGCAATTGGGCAGCCTGACACTTCGCACGATTTCCGGCGGGACGTACTGGATTGACGGCGGCACGATGTTCGGCGTCGTGCCGCGACCGTTGTGGGAACGCAACTTTCCAACGGACGAACAGCATCGAATTCCGCAGGACACGAACTGCCTGCTGGTCCAGGCAGGTGATCGAAACATCCTGATCGACACCGGCGCGGGATCGAAACTGACCGACAAGGAGCGAGCCCGCTTGTCCGCTCAACCCGGCGATCCGCTCGTCGAGAATCTCGCGGCGGCAGGTTTGGCCGTTGAGGACATTGATCAGGTTGTGCTGACGCATCTGCATTTCGATCACGCTGGCGGCGCGACTCGATTCGATGACGAGGGTCAGCTCGTTCCGACATTTCCCAATGCCGAATACGTTGTGCAGCGAGACGAATGGGTCTCAGCAACTGCCGGTTACCCCGAGCTGCGGGCGGCGTATTCGCTCGACAACCTGTTGCCGCTGCAGGATTCCGGGCAACTGACTTTGATCGACGGTAACCGCGCCATCGGTTCCGACATGCGCGTCTTTGTGACTGGAGGACATACTCAGGGGCATCAGGTCATTATTCTCGATAGCGATGACCAGACGGCTGTGTACGTCGCCGATATCTGTCCAACGTGGCGGCATCTGCCGGTGCTGTGGTGTCTGTCCTACGACACTCATCTGCTGCAGACGCGGCGGATTAAGGCCGAGCTGCTGGGGCAGATCGCGGATCGTGGCTGGCTGGCGTTGTTCGATCACGATCCCGATGTCGTTGCGGCTCGGCTGCAGCGTGATTCCCGCAAGGACTTTGTGGTCAGCGAATCCCTGGAATCCCTGTGACTGCCTGCATTTGTGGCGACTGTCGGCACAGATCATTCAGCGCCCGTTGCAGACCGGCCGATACCTGGATAGAGTTCGGGTTTGGCCCAAAACTTCAACCAACTGTCTCGAAGTCAGTTTCGATCGGAGCCCCTCCAGCTATGGGAAACAAGAAGACCGGAAAAGGAAGACGCAAAATCGGGAGCCGCAAGCGACGCGCGCGCAGCAAGATCCGCCATCGCAAGAAATAAGCGGACGCTTCCCGGTGAGCGGTACAACCATCCGGTTTCCGCACGAAACACCGACCTGACTGCAAACTGAAAACCCCGACGAAAGCCTGGCCAGTGGCTGAGCATTCCTCGGGGTTTTGGCGATTCCGGGTGAGCAGCCCAGCTAGCCGAACTCGCAAGAGTTTGGCCGATTGCATACTTTTGAGTCGCGAAGCGACGGCATGTAATAGCCTGGGGTGCAAACCCCAGGTCATCAGGCGTTAAAAGCGCTTGAGCTGCGTAGCAGCGGCATGAGTACGCAGCACAGACCCATGGCGCCGCTTCGCGGCTCACACATACCAGATACCGCAACTCTTGGGGTGACGCCCCAGGCTACCGCATCTCACCGCTTTGCGGTTCAAAAGTGTGCAACTTCAAAGAGCGCAAGCGAGTGAACTTGCTACACAGGGTTCACTCGCTCGCGCTTCGGGCTTGTATGAAAACCGACTCTGGAAACGGTCTAGCGATCGCAATGACAGTCGGACACTGCCAGTTACTCGGCGGCGACGAGCCGGACCAGATCGCCGTTGCTGAGTGAGACGAGCACGGCTCCGTCGCGATCCACGGCCAGTCCCCATTTGATGACGCGTTCGGGTAGGCGGTGGCTCCACAGGACGGCGCCGTCGTCGATGTTCAGAGCCAGAATGGCCGGAACGATGTCGCGGTCCTGCGACGTGTCCGGAATCAGTCCGGCGACCACAACAGCGTTGCCCGCAGTCACGATCGCGTCGGTCGTTGCAAACCAGTTGCGCTGCCAGATCACATTCGGCTTACCCTGCGACGTCTTATTTGACGGATCGACACGCTGAATCATCTGAGCATTGCCGCGGATCACGAGCCCCGGCCGGTCCGCCTGGAGCGCGTAGTTGGCGTTGTATCTCGAAGCGATCCCGTCCTGCTTCTGCGAATACAACATGCGTCCGCCTGCGGTGACTCCATTGCCCGAGAGGAACAGTTCGCTGCCACGCGAGGATCGATGCATCTGCCAGTGCTTGTCGAGTGATACCGGCTCTTCAGGCTTCTCGGATGGCTGAGGCGACGCCCCTGTGAGTTTGTTGAGGCATTCGCCGGTGGCTGCGTCGTACGTCGCCGGAGAGACCACGTTGCCGCCGGCCATATAGATGCGTCCGTCGTGCAGCAGCAGATGTCCCTGTACGCTGACTCCGCTGAGGTCGTTATCGCCACCGAGGTTTGACGACTTGTTGTTCTGCCACACGATGTTTCCCGTGTCGGCGTTCAGAGCGTACACGTGCGTGCCGTCATGACAGGCAATTCCAGCGGCGGCGTAAGCGATTCCGTCTTCCACCAGCACACCGCTTCCAACCGGCCATGTTGACGACAACTGTCCGTAAACGGGAATGCGACGTTCGACGGGCGCAGCTCGAAAACGCCAGGCCTCGGCGCCGCTGCCGGATTCGAAGGCATAAACGTAGCCGTCAGCCGAGCCAGCATAGATCAGACCGTCGCCGAACGTCGGCGAGTAATACACACGCCCGTCCGTGTAAGCGGACCACCGATGCTCCCCGGTTTTCGCATCCAGCGCTCGAATGATTCCGTCCGTTCCGCTGAAGCAGACCAGACCACTGACCGCGATCGCCGGTGTCGGAGTGATGTCGCGTCGAGCCTGGTAATGCCATCCGATTTTGACCTGCGTCGGGACGTCGACCTGCGTCGATGCCGACCGGCGGTTGTCTCGCCGGTACGTCGGCCAGTCGCGATCGTCGGCCTTGATATGGCGTCTGGATTCTCCGTTGCTGGTCCCGGGTTTGAGATTCTGTGCGTCGCTCGCCGGCTGAAAGAAGTCGAACTTCCCGGCCGAGGCCAGACTGATGACTCCGACCAGCGAGTGATTGCAGTCACACATCCACGGGCCCCAATAGAGTTGCCCATTGGCCGCGAGCACTCCGTCCTGACATGCCGGTCGCATCGCAGGCAGACGCTGCGGCTGACTGGTGGTCACATCAAATCGCATCGTTCCGGTGTGTCGATAACCGCGTGTAAAGATGCTGTCGGCCGTCCCGGTCGCTCGCGTGCAGTTGCCGCGGAAGCACTGCAGGTCCGCCAGAATCTCGCCGGTCAGTGGATCGAATTGCTTACTCGTCTCCATGCGACCCATGGCGTACAGACCGTCATTACGGATGATCAACTGCATGTTACCGTCGGGATACGACCACAATAACTGCCCCGTTTCTGCGGACACGGTCACTAGTTTGCGACGCTGCGGACCGGCGAAGAACAGCGCTTCCGGAGTGCTTTTCATGTACGAACTTGTTGAGTAACCCAGTCGCGGATTGTCGGCCGGATCGTGTGCGCCGATGGCTTTCAGGATGGCCGCGCTGTCCGTCCGCCAGACGTCCTTGCCATCATCCGCATTAAGCGCCGCCAGGAACTTTTCATGGCTGTAAATAAACAGCCTGTCGCCACTCATCGACATCGCTCGGCTGTCGATCGGATCCTCTTCCTGTCGTACCCAGTTGATCTCGCGCGTCTTGAGATCCATCGAGAGCACAGTGCGACCGAAGCCCCAGGACTTCGCTGCGTCGCCGTAGGTTTTCTTAACCGTCGTCCACGGCCAGCCGCGTTCTCCGCGCGTGCCGCGATGGACGGTGTGAAGCTGCTCCTCTTCTCCGAGCAGGGCGTACAGGACTCCGTCTGTGATATTCATCCATTTCCACACCGGGCCGTCCGTGACGACTGTCTCGGGAATGGTGATCTCTTCCCGGATCTCGCCGGTGGCCGTGTCGATCAGCTTGAGCGACAGGTGATCCGCCAGGTACAGCGTGTCCGCAGTGGCGATGATCGTATTGCGATGGATCATGAAGCCCGGCGACATATCGCGTTGCCATTCAATCGCGCCGCTGTAGGCATTCATCGCAACCAGCTGGCCGACCATCGGCCATTCACGTTCCTTGAACGCCAGGTGGCCGAATGCCTTAAACAGCCGGCCGCCCGCGGACAGCGTGATCTCCGGCATCGGTCCGTAATACGGTGCGGCCAGAAACTTTGTCAGATACGGAGCTCGCGCGATCGCATCTTCAGCCAGCGGATTGTTGTCGGCTCCGTGATACGGATGCGTCCAGTCGCCAGCTCCAGCCGGGACGGGTTTCACAATGACTTCATCGCCAAGCAACAACCGACCGCGCGGATGAACGATCCGCAGCAGTTCGCCCTGGTCGGGCAATGTGTCGTTCAACGATTTGACGTAGACGACACCGGCCAGATCGTTCGCCAGCGACAGACGGCGGTCTTCCAGCAGTCGGACATAGACGCGGCTGCCCAGCAGCTTTCCCGCATCCAGTTGTTGACGTGCTTTGCGGACGTCGTCCGAATCGGGCGACTCGATCACGATCGTGAGTTCCGTCTTCTGCGCGAGACCGATCGCGGCGGACGTCAGGTCTGCGCCGACCAGCACATAGATTCCGTTTTGCAGACCGACGCGGTCCGTCAGCGAGTCCTGGGCCTTAACCCCGTTCTCCATCGCCAGCAGCGTGGCGACTGCAGCAAGTACTCTCGCGGTGAGCGGTCGCATTCCGATTCCCCCTTGAAGCGAATCCTGTAGACCAGCTACGTACCTCGCGTCGCATCTGACCCGGTCCCGAGCTGGTCTGCAAGCTTGCTGGGCGTGAATGACGTGTCGTCGATTTCTGACGTTTGCTGCATTCATGGGCAGACATCCTGGCCGCCTCCTGTTTGAATGCGCGTCACGAGTGACGGAAACACCCAGGCCACGGAGGGGATCTCATCGCCAGTTCAAACAATGACGCGAAACAGGTTTGCTCGGCACCATCTGAAAACACCGACCGCCAACCCGGCTGTCCGGTGTGCGGCGGACCGCTGATTGAACGCCGGCACAAGCTGCAGTGCGCGCAATGCCACACGATCTGTGAGACGTGCTGCGAAGGCGGACGCGGCTGATGCACTCAGGTGTTGTTTCGCACGTACCATTCCAGCAGTGTGCGGAACGGCGGCGTGTATTCGTCGGGTAACTGTTCGACCCGTCGGGCCACTTCGTCGACGTCGACAAATTCGACCCGCTCGATCTCGTCCGGATGCAGCGCCGGGATCTCGTCCGCCGTTGTGCGATACAGGACAGTGAATTCGTTGGCCGTCTCTGGTCCGGCGGGAAACTTCGCCAGGTACTCGAGTCGCGCGGAAAGGCCCAGCTCTTCCATCAGTTCCCGGTGGGCTGCGGTGTCATAGTCCTCGCCGGCATCCACATGTCCCGAACATGAAGACGTCCAGCACGACGGATATTCGTCCTTGGTCGCCGATCGAAGCTGCATCAGCAGTTGGCCGGCACTGTTGAACACGAAAATGCTAACGGCGCGATGCCGCAGCCCTTGCGCATGCACGTCAGCCCGGAAGGCCTCGCCGATCACTTCGTCGTGCTCGTTGACGACGTTGAAAACTTCGCGTGGTTCGTCTGTCATGCCATCACGATATCGGAGTTCCGTCCACCGACGCGAGCAACGAGCGGAGCAGGTGCCTCGGCCGCTGGTACGCGTCGAATCGGGGCAACTTGCAACGCGGTGACTCGTCAGACCAGACTCCGCAAAACCAGCCGCGATGGTTGGAGACTGCGTCACGAAATGCATCAGCGAAGCCCCGAGTCACCATGCCAGACACGATCCATCAGAAAATCGAAACACTTCGCCGGGACATCGAACGGCACAACCGGCTGTATTACGTGGACGCTGCTCCCGAGATCGGCGACCTCGAATTCGACCAGTTGCTGAAACAGCTTGAGCAACTTGAGTCAGAGCATCCCGAATACGACTCGCCTGACAGCCCGACTCATAAAGTGGGCGGCGCACCCGTTGAAGGTTTCACGACCGTCACTCATCGCGTGCTGATGATCTCAATCGACAACGTCTACTCGATCGAGGACCCGGACTCCAAGAAGGACGATGTGCGTAGTTTTGATAAACGCGTGTGCGAGGCCCTCGGTTCGCAACCGGAGTACACGCTGGAATACAAGATCGACGGCTGCGCCCTCGCGGTGATTTACGAAGACGGTCGGCTGGTGCAGGCCGTCACACGCGGGGACGGAAGTATGGGCGACGACGTGACACACAACGCCCGCACCATTGGCGGCGTCCCGCTTAGGCTCAATACCGACGATCCACCGCCAGTTCTGGAGATTCGCGGCGAGGCTTACATTGCCAACTCGGACTTCGCCCACATTCGAGCCGCCCAGGAACGGGCGGGAGAAGAACCGTTCAAGAACCCGCGAAATGCAACGGCCGGGGCGCTGAAAAGTCTGGACCCGCAGAATTGTGCCGATCGGCGGCTCCGGTTTTTCGCACACGGGATTGGGTACAGCGAAGGCATCAGCTTCGAACGTAACACTGACTACCTGAAGACACTGCGAGAATTCGGTGTGCCGACGAGTCCCGGAACGACGACATTCGCCAACATCGACGCGTTGATCGTGCATAGCGAGAGCATGATGGATGCCTTGCCGGATCTCGATTTCGAAATCGATGGCCTAGTGATCAAGGTTAACGACTTCGCTCAGCGACAGACTCTGGGTCAAACGAGTAAAGCGCCGCGGTGGGTCATTGCTTACAAGTGGGAGCGTTATGAGGCGGTGACGACTGTTGAAGACATTTTCGTCCAGGTCGGGAAAACTGGCGCGATCACCCCAGTAGCCAAGCTGACACCCGTTGAAATCGCCGGCACGACTGTCACCTTTTCGACGCTTCACAACTTCGACGAAATTGAGCGGAAAGACATTCGGTTACATGATTCAGTGATCGTTGAGAAAGCGGGAAAGATCATCCCGCATGTCACGCGTGTGGATTTGAGTAATCGTCCGCAGTCGTCAGTTGTATACGAGATGCCTGAAAAGTGCCCGGCGTGTGACGACTGGCTGATCATTGATGAAGGATCGGAATACTTATCTGAACACGACATGATTACTCGACTCCGTCGCTATTTACGGCCATATCAACTGACTGAGGGCGATGCTCAAGATTCGGCGAAGGTAAGGGGGATTCGACAACCAAATGTCAGCGGACTGGGGTATTCGAAACTTAAGTCGATAAACCGTGTCGTGAGGCTCACTCGGTACGCTGACATTTACAGATTGGATGTTGCTCGACTGTCGTCTGTCGAGGGATTCGGCGTGGAGCAGGCGAAACGGATCGTGGCCGAGATTGATGCGACAAGAGTATCTGGGTTGGAGAGACTGCTGGCCGCGATCGGAATCGAGTACGTGGGGCCTTGGAATGCTGTTGTCTTGGCAGCTGAATTCAGCTCCATGTGTAATTTAACCGAAGCCTCAGAAGCAGCGATTGCGAGCGTAAAACACATCTCACCGCTTGTTGCCAAGAGCGTGCATACTTTCTTGCACTCGCCATTTGGACGGGCACAGCTGAGTGCACTTGAAGCGGTTAAAGTAGACATGAATGCTGCTGGGGGATGGGTTGTTCGAGGCCTAGTCTTGTGCCCGAACCCAGCGTGCTCCGCCAAACTGAAGGAACGACTGTCTCATTTCGTCAAAAGAGAGGCCATGAATATTGATGGGCTTGGAGACAAACTGATTCATTCTCTGGTTGACGCGGGACTGGTTCGAGAATTGCCGGACATTTATCGACTGGGACACAACGACCTAGTCCACTTGGCGCGTATGGGGAGTAAGTCATCCGAAAAACTCATCGACGCGATTCGCGAAAGTAAATCTCGCGATCTACCACGGCTCTTGAACGGTCTCGGAATCCGACACGTTGGAACGACTGTCTCCCGAATTCTGGCGGAGCGATTTCAGTCCATGCAGGCATTACGCACGGCAACAGTCGATGAACTCGCGGCTACGAGTGACATTGGACCGGTTACCGCACATACGATTCATGAGTTTCTTCATTCAGCAGGTGGGAAAGAAATTGTCGATGGTCTTGAGGCTGAGCGTATTAATACCGTTTTGCTCAGTCCTGTTGACGCTGCCGTGGAGTCGCCAATTCGCGGTAAGACGGTTGTTGTCACCGGCACACTGGAGCGATTTACTCGGGACCAGATCAAAGAGTTGATTCAGCAGCAGGGCGGGCGGGCATCAGGCAGTGTCTCGAAGAAGACCGACTACCTGGTGGCTGGAAGAGACGCCGGCAGTAAACTCACGAAGGCCCAGGAGCTGGGCGTCGCGGTACTCTCGGAAGACGAGTTTCTGCAGATGGTCGGAGCCGATTGATCTGTCACGATGAGAACTCGAACAACTGAAGCCGAGTTGTTCAGGTGAGTTCATGCTGCTGCGCCCGTTGGATTTCGATCGGACTGAGCCGATTTCGCCGCCGACCGCTCCGCCCTATACTTCGCCAACAACACCCGCTCTGGCCAGTCAAACGAGAATCGATCGTCCGATGTCCGCCCCCGCAAAACAGCCCGCTCAAGAGAGTGTGCGGCTGCACGTACTGCTGGCTCGCTGTGGACTGGGTTCTCGACGTGCCTGCGAAGAGTTCATCCGCAAAGGACGCGTGAGTGTCGACGGTGTGGCAGTGACGGAACTCGGCGTATGTGTGAATCCAGCTAAACAGTCCGTCCAGTTTGATACCGAACCAATCCGGCCGGATCGTCCGGTCTGTTACATGCTGAACAAGCCGAAGGGCGTGCTGTGCACGAACAGCGACCCATCCGGCCGCACGCGCGTGATCGACCTGTTTCCTCGGGACGCCGGGCGTCTGTTTCCCATCGGACGTCTGGACGAAAACTCCGTCGGCCTGCTGCTGGTTACGAACGATGGAGAGCTCAGTCATCAGCTTGCGCATCCGAAGTTTCAGGTTCCGAAGACCTATCACGTGCTGGTGGCGGGCATCCCGAATGGCGAGACGTTGAAAAAGGCCCTCGCCGGAGTCTATTTCAGCGATGGACTCTTCCGGGTTGATCGCGTGAAGAAGCTGAAGATCAAGGGCAAGAGCACTGTGCTGGAGGTCCGGCTGGCCGAGGGGCGGAACCGGGAAATCCGCCGTCTGTTCGCCCGGCTCGGTCACAAAGTCATGCTGCTGGAACGAGCGACATTTGGCCCCTTGGAACTGCGCAACGTCGCCCTCGGCCGTTACCGGGTGCTCACGAAGAAAGAGATGACGCTGCTGACGGACTACATTCAACATGGCGCTGCACGACGACGTGAGGACGCCACGAATCGCCCGCGGAAGAAACGCCCGCAGTTCGACAAACGCTCTAAGTCGGGCGGCGCACGGACGGAAGAGGTCGCGCCGATCGAGAATAGCCGTGGGCTCGATATCACTGGCCAGCGCCGCAATCAACCGGCAGCGGAACCAGAACCCGATCGTCGGGAATCGAGTAAGAAACCACATCCGGCCATCGCAAAGCCGGCAGCCAGGAAAAAACGGCGGAGGTAAGGTGTCATGGATGTTGCTGCTTCGTGTCAGACTTTGCCGGGGCTTGTACCGTCGGCGACGCAATGTGAGGCCGTCGTCGAGGAGAACGAGCTGCTCGCCCGCGATACGTGGCGGATGCGGATTCGATGTCCGGAAATCGCTCGACAGATCGTCCCGGGACAATTCTTCATGGTCCGCGACCAGGGTGTGGGCGATCCAATGCTGGGACGTCCGTTCGCTTTGCTCGATGTCTGGGACGAGGCCGGCGAACCGGCCGGGGTTGATTTCGGATATCTGGTGGTGGGCAAGTTGACCGGGCTAATGACGTCCTGGACTCGCGGTGATCGCTGCGACGTCTGGGGTCCGCTCGGAAACGGGTTTCCCATTCCCGCAGCCGGGCGTCTGTGCATGGTTGCGGGCGGCATCGGGCAAACGCCGTTCCTTGCCGTGGCGCGCGAAGCCACCGGAGCCCGCGTTTACGGTAATCCTTCGAGATCAATCTCGAAGCGGCCCGATTCGATCGAACTGTGCTACGGAGTTCGGTCGAAAGAGTACCTGGCGGCTGTCGAGTTGTTTCGCGAGACGGGAATCGACGTCGGGATCGCTACCGACGATGGTTCTGTCGAGCACCATGGTTTCGTCACAGACCTGCTGTCGACGTCTTTGCAGGGCGAATCGCCACCGGATGCAGTGTACTGTTGTGGCCCTGAGCCGATGATGGCAGCCGTCGCGAGAATCTCAGCAGAGGCGGGTGTTCCTTGCTGGTTGTCACTCGAGACTCCGATGGCATGTGGGTTCGGGATCTGCTTCAGCTGTGTCACACGTGTTAAAATGGACGATGGGACCTGGGACTACCGACGGACTTGTGTCGAGGGGCCTGTCTTCCCGGCTGAAAAACTCTGCCTGAGTTGATGTTTCGGGAGAACATACGGGTCGTCACGGATGTTACATTCCGGCTGGCTGTGTTGTTCGCTGTGCGGGGATGGTGTAGTTTAACCAGCTTCCCACAACGAGTTACGTCTGTTTCCTGGCAGCGTCCCGCCTCGCATCACAGCCCGCCCGCGTTTGCTTTTTGACTGATGGATAAGGAGCCAGCGGTGAGCCAATTCCGATACGCCGATGCCGACATTGATGACGGTCCGATCTCCGGCACGCGCGAAGTTCCCGCCTGGGCGGTCAGCCTTGGTGCGCACGTCGCCGTGTTGTTCCTGCTGAGCACGTTCACCTACGTGACTGGCAACCAGAACCCGGACAACGTCATCACGAGCATCGTCGAGGAATTCGACGACAAGGATTACAAGTTCGACGTGACGGTCACGGACCTTGTCGGCAACGCGAGTGATGCAAACACACTGACGTCGTCGCAAGCCGCGGCCGAGGTGGTGAACAGCAACCCGGCTGATCAGATGCAGCGGCAATTGGAAGAGGACATCCTGGTCCCTGATGCTCCGCCAGTGAACGAGATTCTGCAACCGGCGGCCGCCGACATGGCAAGCGTCGTCGAAACGACGGGTTCATCCGAAAAAGTAGGTGGCGTCGAGGGATCGCTTGATCGCATGACGTACGAAATCATGAACTCGTTGAAGGATCGTCAGACGCTGGTGACCTGGCTGTTTGACGAGTCTGGTTCACTGGCCGTTCGCCGCGCCGACATCGCCGATCGTTTTGAGAATATCTACGGTCAGCTTGATGGTCTGGAAGGTGGCAAGAACTCACCTCTGAAGACTGCGGTTGTTGGCTTCGGCAAAGAGATTCACTTCTACACGCCTGAGCCCATCTCAGACCTCCCGAAAGCGGTCAACCTCGTGCGTGGAATCGCCGACGATGACTCTGGCGAGGAGAAGGTCTTCACGGCCGTCAAGATGGTGGTCGACAAGTTCAAGCGATTCCGCTCGGCCCGCGATCGACACAACTGCATGATCGTGATCGTGACCGACGAACGCGGTGACGATTTCGTGGCCGTTGAAGAAGTTGCGGCGTACTGCTCGAAGATGGGTTTCCGCGTGTACTGCATCGGGAACGCTTCGCCGTTTGGCCGGGAAAAGGGCTATGTTCGCTATACCTACTCGGACGGCTTTGAGCAGGACATTCCCGTCGACCAGGGACCCGAGTCCGTGCGGATGGAAGTGCTCGACGTTCCGTTCTGGGGCGGGGGACGGGTTAACTCGGGGCGTATCTCGGCCGGACTCGGTCCGTACGCCCTCACTCGGTTATGTGCCGAAACCAATGGTCTGTACCTGATTGCGGAAGACGCACGCGGGCGGAACTTCGACCCCACGATGATGAAAGATTATTTGCCGGATTACCGCCCGATCCGTGATTACGAGAAAGACATTGCGAAGAGCAAGGCAAAGCAGTTTCTGCTGATGGCGGCGGAGATGACACGTAGGAAGAGAGTATCGGCACCGTCACTCCGATTTCGCGCCGACACCGATAACGCCCTGCGAACTGAAGCGAGTGAGGCGCAGAAACCGGCCGCAATGTTGACTCATAGCATCACACAGATTGTCCAGGTTCTGGAACAGGGTGAGGAAGATCGGGCAAATCTCACCGAGCCGCGCTGGCAGGCGGCGTTTGATCTTGCCATTGGACGTGCACTCGCACTCAAGGCCCGGTCACTGGGCTATAACATCATGATGGCTCAGATGAAGGTCGCTCCGAAAGAATTCGCAAAAGAGGGCAACAACACGTGGCTGTTGAAGTCCTCGCCGAAAGTGGAAACCGGACCAACGATTCGAAAGATCGTGGAAAAGGCGACGATGTATCTGAGTCGTGTTGTTGACGATCACCCTGGGACTCCATTTGCGTATCTGGCCGAGCTTGAACTGCAGGCCAAGATGGGCTGGTCGTGGGATGAGAGCTTCATCAACTACGCCGAAGTCGGTCGAATGAGAGCCAATAGTGAGGCTGCCAACCGGGTTCTGTTCCTGGAAACAGTCGACCCCAAGACCGGCAAGAAGACGAAGGTCAAGCGAGTTCCGCCCGATCTTTGACAGTTGATGAGCTTTGAGTTTTCAGAGGTCGGCGGAGACGGTACTCCAGCGGCCTCTTTCGTTGTTTGCAACGATGACGGGTCTTAATTCTGCGGCAGGCCATTCGCTTTTGGAGTATCCGACGAATGAACCGTTCAGCCAGTTTCTCTGCACTTGGTACTTCGATTGCCGTGCATATCGCAGTGATGATTGCGCTCTATGCCATTAAGCAGGAGCTGGATACCGGTCAGCCTGAAGTCGTCCTGGAAACAGTGTTCGATGACGAGCGCGAGCAGGAAGAGTTCACGAAGGAACTCGAGACCGAAACAGAGATCGCGGAAACTCAGAACATCATGGCCGGCGGCGCCGTTTCGACGGCTGTCGGCGGTTCCGGCGCTCCGGCAGTCAGTCAGGTTGCCGTGGAAGAATCTGAATCGTTGCAGGAAGTCGACTTCAACATCAACGTCTCCAACATCACGCTGCCTGGCGAAAACATCATCGGAAACGCCCTCGGCGTTGGCGAAGTGAACGGCAACACTGGTCAGGTCGTCGAGGGTTATGGAGCCGCCCTGGGGCTGTTGACGCGCGAACTGATCGGGTTGATGCGGAAGGAAAAAGTCATGGTGGTGTGGCTGTTCGATGAGTCGTTCAGCATGAAGGACGACCAGGAGGAAATCGCACAGAAGTTTCACAAGGTGTACGAGGAACTGGGCATTCAACAGAAGACTGACAAAGAACTGCGCAAGACGGATCAGGTCCTGCTGACTTCGATCCTGAGCTTTGGTGCTGGCGTGCACGAACTGACCAAGGCGCCCACATCAAATGTCAACGAGATTCGCGCCGCGATCGACAACATCCCAGTCGATGAGAGTGGCGACGAGAACATGTGCGCGGCCATCGGAAAAGCCGTACTTCAATACGGTCCCAAAGCGAGGAGTCAGAAACGGCGTCTGGTGCTGATCGTTGTCAGCGACGAATCGCCGTCGGATTCGGGCGATCAGAACCTGAACGACTATGGCCAGATCGAAGAGGCCATCCAGGTCTGTGAAAAGGCCCGATCCCCGGTTTACATCCTCGGCCGCGAATCGATCTTCGGATATCCGTACGCCCGAATTCGATGGAAAGATCCGGTGTACAACCTGAACCACTGGGTCCGCATTAACCGAGGCCCCGAAACGGCGTACCCTGAGTGCCTGATGTGGAACGGGCTGCACGCCCGCAGCGACAGTGCGTCCAGCGGGTTCGGCCCCTATTCGCAAGTGCGAATCAGTAAGGAAACAGGCGGGATCTTCTTCATGCTGCCAGGTGAAGAAGAGAATCTGATCAATCAAGGTGCCATTGATGCTCGGGAGTTCAAGGCACTCGCCATGAAAGAATACGAGCCGCTCCTGCTTTCGCGTCGCGTCTACGAAGAACAACGAGCCCGCAGCAAGTTTAGACAGACCTGCTGGGAAATCATTCGCACGCTGAATCCGCACAGTGACAAGAAGTTGAATATGCGTTACTGGCACTTCTCGATTGAACCCGCCGAGTTTCAGAAGCAGGGTAAGGCGGAATTCGACAAAGCCAGTTACGCCATGATCCTGCTGGACAAAGCGGTTTCCATGCTGGACGAAGTCAAGCCATTGCGGGCGAAAGAAGAATCGCAGCGCTGGCGAGCTTGCTACGACCTGATTTACGGACAGTGCATTGCCTATCGCGTCCGCCTGTTCCAGTACCTTCTGGCTTTGGACGATCACGCCTCCAAAACGCCGCCTCCTTCGGATCCGAAACACAATCGATGGCACATTCGGTGGGTCGGGAAACCTCCCGCCGAGGTAACCGATGCGCAGTTCAAGAGACTCAAGGGAGCCTTCAAGCTGAAGGGCACGAAAGAAGAGTACATGGCGATGCTGGCGGAAGAACGGCAGCGGGCCAGCGAGAATTTCAGTTCCGTGATGGAGGAGCACGACGGCACGCCGTGGTTTGCCCGCGCGAAATGGGATCGAAGTCGCGGCTACGCATTCGAGTTCTATTCCTACTTCCACGACCCGAAGTACAACGAAGTCGGCGCCGGGAAACGAATTCAGATACCAAAATTCTGATCCGCCAAAACCGAAGCAGCCAACCAGGAGCCGCACGTTTCAAAACGTGCGGCTCTTTTTTGCGCGTTACATCCAATCACCGTTCCGGCGGTCGAGACTGAACGATCGCCGAAGGGGGTCCGGCGAGGGCTCCTCACCCGCAAAAAGGCCGAGGGCAGAATGTCTGTCCTCGGCCGAAGACCGTACTCGCACACAGTTTCTGTTCGACACCGCCCGGCATCACACTCACATGACGACGTTCTTTGCAAACGGACTACTCAGCGGGCGGGGCAGGAGCCTTATCCGCGGAAGCTGAGTCGGACTCGACTGTTGCCTCAGGTGCAGCGCAAGTCGGACGAGCGACACAACTGACTGGTTGGGGAGCGCAACAGGTTGGCTGTGGCCTGCAACACTTGGGAGTCGCAATCAGACAGCGCTTTACGGGCTGGGGACAGCAGACGCGAATTCGTTTGGCACAGCGGGGTTTTATGATCGGCGCCCGAATGCAGTTCGGTGGCGGCCGACGACAGGGAACCGGTGGTAGACAGACTGTCGTGCAGCGCTTCGGAGATGGCGCACAGCAGCTCTTTTCTGCTGATGCTGGTGTAGTGACCAGAGTCAGGCAGAACCCGGCAGAAAACAATGTTGCGAATAGACGTCGCATACTTCTCTCCTCTGAGTGCTTGAAGGTGCCGATCACGAATCGAAAAACCAGCCGCTGGAATCGGGGCAGATTGCTGATTCCCGAAGGCAGGCGAGACGATGCAATGCTCAGTGCCGGCCGACAACAATCGGTGACACAGTCGATTCGCGAGTATGCGGCTCCGCAGCCCTGGACTCAACAAAATCATGCACGGATGACAGATCTTCTACCTGGCGTGATGTCAGTGTTTACGCACTCGGCACCGTCGTTCAATCCGTGCGGACCGTTCCGTCTTCACGAAGCCACGTGCCCCGCCGAGCCCGTTGTTGCGCCTGCGCGATCCGCACGACGAACGGGCAGGATGTGAATTCGTGGAGATCTTCGAGCCGCTGATTGAACGGCTCGCGCGACGTAGAGGTCGCCAGCATGCCGATGCGCGAGAGCTGGTGCCGGAAGTCCTTGTGGCCGTCCCTAATAGCTGATCTGCAAACCCAGTCCCGTGCCACCCAGCGGCGGTGTCCAGGGAACCAGCCGAACGCGTGAGTCTCCCGTCAGTTCGTGCTTTGCCACGGATTTCCCGATCACGAATCCCATCGCCGAGCCAAACACGACGTCAGACAGATCGTGGTCACGTGCGTCGATTCGGCTCCAGCCAATCAACCCGGACAGCACGTAGGCCGGAAAGCCCACACGATGTCCGAAGTACTCATCCATGACGCCGGCAATCGCGAAGCTGCTCGAAGCGTGATAGGACGGAAACCCCCAGCGTCCGTTATTGAAATTGGACGAGGGTCGCTCTGTATCGGTCACTCCCTTCACTAACAGAGTACTCAGACCGTTGATCGTAAATGCACTCGTCAGGGTCGCTGAGAAATCGTGCAGCTCGTGGTCCTGTTGCTGCAGTGACAGCGCGTAAACACCCAGCACGACTGGGACCTGAGACTCAGCGGCACCGATCACGCCCAGTATGTCCGAACCGACTCCCCAGCGTTCCGGGTGCATGGCGGCATCGCGACGTACGTCATCGTCCAGCCGTTCGCGAACTGTTGCGGAAGCCGCGCCAACCAACGCCAGAGTCAGCAGATTGTCCGGTACATAGACAGCCAGCGTGTCATCTCTCAACCGACACCAGGCACGCGGGAGATCCCTCTTGAGTCTCAGTGGCTCACACGGAGGGTCATCCTGCGGGTAGATGTGCTCCACCACTTCATTCGAATGAAACGTGGGATAACGTGCCTCCGGGATCAGAGTGTTTCGCACTGGTTTCCCGGTCGGGTGTCGACAGGCAGGGCACTGGGTGACCGGGAAACCATGAACACACCGCACGACGGGAGCGGGATACGAAATATCTCTGACGTCTGAATAGCCGGGACGGAATGGGGCCGCTTGCGGTTGAGAAGATCGATGCTGTGGTCGCAACTCCTGTCGCGAATGCGTATAGGGCCACTGCTCAACGGTATTGATGCCAGTTCCCGGAAACATGTCCTGTGACTGCACGACGTTCGACCATGCGCAGACCATCATGAGCGGGGCGACCAGCCCGAATCGTCTGATGCATCGTTTGTGCCGGGTCGTGAGCAAGAGAAGCGGAATCCTTTCTCGTCGTCTCGAATCGTCTGGGAACGCACTGTGCGCATCGCGCACCGGGGGCTCGTTGAGGATTCTTCGTCAAGACGGCGAGCCCGACTCGATTCTCGATTCGATCGACTGAATCGGTTGTCGGGGTTATGCGGGTCAGCAGCGTATAACCGGAACAGCTTTGGCAACGCGATCCTTCCGAATAACCGGCAAACTCAACCAGGCTTCGCTCGGTCAGTCCACCCGCTCGATGATGAGCTGCGGTGCAGGCACGGGCTGCTCATCAATCGTGACCGCCCGCGCGATGCGCTCTTTGACAGATACGGCGAACCGATTGGCGAAGATACGCACCACGGGATCACCTGCGTCAACGCGATCTCCGATCCGGACGAGCATCTCCAGCCCCACCGAATGATCGATCGAGTCGCTGACCTGACGTCGTCCACCTCCCAGATCGATGATTGCCTGACCGAGAGCTTCCGTGTCGATTGCCGACACGTACCCGGATCGCGGCGCTTCCATGACATGTTCGGCCGCGATCGGGCGTGATGCGTCCAGGTTGCCACCCTGAGCACGAACCATCTCACAGAAGACTTCGAATGCCGCTCCGGAAGACAGTCGGTCCTGCAGCATGGTGTCGGCTTCGGCCTGTGTTTCTGCAAGGCCGGCTGATTGCAGCAGCTCCGCACCAAGCGACAGCGTGATACGACGCAGATCGTCCGGGCCGCCTCCAGAAAGACATGTCAGTGACTCGTTGACTTCAACGGTGTTTCCGCACATCTGCCCGAGAGGCTGGTTCATGTCGGTCAGCAACGCCGTCGTCGTGACGCCCGTCGCTTTGCCGACGCGAACCAGTGAGCGAGCCAGTTCGATCGCCTCGTCCCGCGTCTTCATGAATGCTCCGTTGCCCCACTTCACATCGAGCACGAGTGCGTCCAGAGACTCGGCCAGCTTCTTGCTCATGATGCTGGCAGTGATCAGCGGAATCGAAGGAACCGTGGCCGTGACATCGCGCAGGGCGTACAGCCTGCCGTCGGCCGGCGCCAGGTCCGCCGTTGCTCCGGTGATGACACAGCCGACTCGTTCAGTCGCAGCCTGCAGTTCGCTGATGGACAGGTCCGTGCGGAATCCGGCGATTGATTCGAGTTTGTCGAGCGTTCCACCGGTCGGCCCCAAGCCACGACCGGAGATCATGGGCACGCGCAGTCCGCACGCTGCCAGCAATGGGGCGAGCACGAGTGACACTTTGTCGCCCACGCCCCCTGTTGAATGTTTGTCGACAACCGATGATCCCGCGTTCCATTCCAGCGTGACCCCCGAATGCAGCATCTCCTGAGTGAGAGCGACTGTTTCCGAGTCGGTCATCCCTCGAAAGTAGATCGCCATCGCCAGCGCGGACATCTGGTATTCAAGGACGTCACCATCGACAAAGCCGCGAATCAGAAACGCGATTTCGTCGCGCGTCAGTTCCTGACCGTCGCGCTTTTGAGCGATGAGCCGAACAGGGTTCACAGTGCTTCTCCGAAGTGGTGCTGTGCCTTGCCCGGTTCAGGACTCCGGTTCAGTCACAATTGACCGTCCGTGGGGACGCGATTTCAGACTGTTGCCTGAACTGCAACCAGAAGAGTCGTGTGTGGCTGAGAGCGCCCCGTTATTGACACAGGCGCCTCATATGGGTGACATACGACTTGCCGTTTCTTTCCGGCTGTTTCCTGAAATGTCGACGCCAAACACTGTCACAGTAATGGGACAAATGATTCTGGAAGTTGTTTGAAAGCAGGTTAATAAGTTCTGTAACTTATGGAAAATAAAGGAGTTATGGTGTTTATTTCGAGCGACGTCCGTTTTGGTACGCCATTTTCTATAGAGGGGAATCCAGTTAGTTCTGAGTTCATGATTGGGGAGAAGCATCGTGAAGAAACTCGAAGCGATCGTCCGGCACTTTAAGCTGGAGGAGGTCAAAGATGGACTTTCGTCGATTGGCATCCAAGGCATGACGGTGTCAGAAGTCCGAGGATTCGGCCGGCAAAAAGGGCATCGTGAGCAATATCGCGGTGCGGAGTACACCGTCGACTTCCTTCCAAAAGTAAAGATTGAGGTCGTGATTCCGGATGACCAGGCCGCGGCAGTGATCGAGCAGATCATCAAGTCGGCTCGCACCGGAGAGATTGGCGACGGAAAAATCTTCGTGTCAGAAATCGACGAGATGCTCCGAATTCGTACCGGTGAAAAAGGCGACGCGGCATTGTGAGTGAGTTTTGGGGGGAAGAAGTGTGATTCACCCCCGTCGCTCCATTCGGCAGCGGCGGACTGGATTCTCAAACAGTTTCAACCGGCAAACATCCAACGATTTTTCAGTCAGGAAGGGCATCATGAAGAAGATCGAAGCGATCATTCGTCACTATAAACTGGAAGAAGTTAAGAACGGGCTGTCCGAATTGGGCATCCAGGGAATGACGGTCTCCGAAGTCCGCGGTTTCGGCCGGCAGCGTGGTCATAAGGAAGTCTATCGCGGTGCAGAATATACCGTCGATTTCCTGCCCAAAGTCAAACTGGAGCTGGTCGTCGCCGATGACGACGCCGGAAAGGCGATCGAGAAGATTTCGGAGATCGCCCGAACGGGCAACATCGGTGACGGCAAGATCTTCATCACCACGCTGACCGAGGTCATCCGAATCCGAACGGGTGAAACTGGAGCAGAAGCGCTGTAGGCGGGTTGCCTCCGGACACAGTAGCCGGGAAAGTCCTGCGGCATGAACGGGCGATGTTGCGGAGGCGGTGATGCATCACTGCACTCCGAACGTCGCTCGTTGACTTTGTCTTTCGTGACGGCGTGGCAACAGCTTTGGATACAAACACACTCAGCGACATTCGGCACCGGGCCCAGAAACTGTTTGACGACGGGGCGAGGGGTCTGCAGATCGCGTCCATGCTCTCCGACGCCATGGATGAGTTCGTTGTCGACATACTGACAAACTCGCTCAAGGAACTACCCGATCGCGACCGCGAGCTGATCACTCAGCATTCTGCCATGGTCGCCATCGGAGGCTCGGGCCGCGGTCAGGTGTCACCGTTCTCGGATGTCGACCTGCTGTTTGTCGTGGAGCGACCCGTCGCCGAGCTGTTTGGCGGCCTGATCAAACGACTCGTGCCAGAATACTGGGATGCGGGGATCAAGCTGGGCCAGCGCGTCCACACGGTGGAAGACGCCGTTAAACAGGGGATCGGCGACCCGCACCTGGCATCGTCGCTGGTTCATGCCCGCGGACTGTGGGGAGAACCCGAACTCGTCAAGTTGCTGAGACGTCGGTTCTATCGCCGGGCAGTGGTGCGGCGGCGGAACGCGTTCCTCGAGAACTGCATCTCGGCGCGGGAAGAAGAGCGCCGCGAGCACGGGGCCACCGTCCAACAACTGGAACCGGATGTGAAACGGTCTCTGGGCGGGCTGAGGGACGTGCATCTGCTGGAGTGGGTCGCCTATGCCCACTACCAGACGACCAACCTGGGCGAGCTGCATGCCAAGAATGCGCTGTCTCGCGAGGATACGGATCGACTTAAACGTGCGGTCGAGTTTCTGACCCGAATCCGAATCGAACTGCATCTGGTGACCAGTCGCGGCAATGATGTTCTGACTCGCGATGAGCAGTTGCGGGTTGCTGAATCGCGAGGCATCGAACACGACGGCGTGCATCGTCCGGTCGAAATACTGATGCGGACCTACTTCGAGCACAGTTCTGCCGTTGCAGAAATCAGTCGTCGATTCGTCGGCCGCCATCGACCGCGTCCACTGACGCGGACGATTCGCCATGCACTGCTGTCTCATCGAATCGGGCATGGACTTGTGCTGGGAACGGACGAACTGGACATCGTTCCGTCGCGGATTGATGAGGTCTGCTCAACACTCGATGACGCCATACGCATCTATCAGACGGCGATCGATCTGGATGTCGCTGTGGCTCCACAACTGTCCGAAATCATCAGAAATGCAGCTCGCTTGTTGCAGCCACCGCCATCCGAGGATGTTTCGCGGCGGTTTTTGAAAGTCCTGAAAACACGCGGACGGCTGGGTGCCACTGTGCGCAATATGCATGACACGGGCATCCTCGATTCCATCATTCCCGAATGGCGGCACGTGCGCAACCTGCTGCAGTTCAATCAGTATCATCACTTCACCGTTGATGAACATACTTTGCAGTGCCTCGAAATCTGCGCGAACTTTTCCGAGGACACTCCCTGGGGTGCGGCCTGTGAACGGATCCAGTCGAAGGAACTGCTGCATCTGGCCTTGCTGCTGCACGACGCCGGCAAGGGCTATCCGGAAGCTCACAGTCTGGTGGGTGCCCGGCTGGCGGGCGATGTCTGCCGGCGACTGTGTATGAGCGAAAGCCGGACCGACATCGTCCAGTTTCTGGTCCTGCGACATCTGGAGATGGCGGATCTGGCGTTTCGGCACGATATCAGCGACGAACGCGTACTGATGGAGTTCAGTCGCAAGGTCGGTACGGCGGACAAGCTGAGGATGCTGTATGTCCTGACTGTTGCCGATGTCAGCGGAGTCGGCCGCGACGTATGGAACAACTGGAAGGCCGAGCTCCTGACCGATCTGTACGGTCGCCTGATGATGATCCTCAGCGGAGATCACCCGCGGTTCCACGAGAAGAAACGTCTGCAGCAGGTGCGCGAACACGTCCGGAATTCGATCGTGCCGCTCGCACCGACCGGCGACGAAGACGATCCGGGGGAGTGGATTGACCGGCAACTGGATGCGTTCTCATCACCGTACGTGATGGGCACGGAGCCGATTCGAATCGCCACGGATCTGAGCATCATCCAGTCACTTCGTCCGGACGATGTGCATGTCGAGGGGGAATATGACGAGCGACTGGAACGCGTGGATTATCGGATCATCATCGGGCCCGAGTTGTCTCGCGCCTGCTTTCACCGTATCGCGGGAGTGCTGACTGCGCGGCATCTGGAAATTCTGGGTGCAGAGATCACGACGAGTTACGACGATGTGGTCGTCGATGTCTTTCACGTCCTGGACCAGGATTATTCTGGTGAGGTGCCTGAGTTTCGCATTCGCGAAGTCTGTGAGTCCATAGCGGACGTGTTACATCGTCGCGTGACCGTTCCCGAGTTGTTTCGTCGGCACAGCAGGTTTGCCGCCGACCCACCAGTTGAACGGGTGATGGATCAACCCATACGCGTCGACATCTCAAGCGAGACATCAGATCGAAGCACTGTGGTATCGGTCTTTGCGATCGATCGCCCCGGCTTGCTGTACACGATCGCTCGAACGCTGTTTCAACTTGGGTTGTCGATCGAACAGGCGCGGATCGCCACACATCTCGATCAGGTTGCCGACATCATCTATGTCACGGACCAGGAAGGCCGGCAGATCGAGTCGGAACTCGGTCAGGCAGAGATCCGCAACCACCTGCTTGAAGTGCTGACGGAATTCGAACGGACGACGCATCGCGATTTCGTGCAGTGATTTGATGCCGGAACCCCGCAACGAGTGACCTCAGACGCGACATAATGAGCCTCGTGACCGATGCAAATTGCGGTTGTCACCATGTCTCCGCAAAACCACCAGAGACTTGATTGATTCCCGAGGCGGCGGCGGTAAACTCGCGTCCTTCCGCGGAGGCCGGTTGACTCAGCCCCGCGCCCCGCTTTCTCTCACATGCACGCGTGCACGGAGGACCAGAGTGGACCACGGACACGGAACTTTTTCATACAACGTTGAAATGACCATTGGCGAATCGCTGACGATCGACGGTTGCGTCGTCAGTCTGCTGGATATCGCCGGGGGAGAAGTGTCTCTGCTCGTTGAACGCATCGATGACGGCGACAGTTGGGATTCCGGATTCCCGGAACCACTCGCCGCCTCGTATGCCGGGTAGTCGAACGCCCCATCAAAGCGGCGTTGGCTCATAGCAATTCCGCGGCGACCGTGTCGAACAGGAACAGTCCTTCACGGGTCAGGCGCACGCGCTTCGCGTCGTCGGTGATCAGACCTTGATCCTGCATTCGCATGAGTGCAGGGCCGGCCAGTTCCGTGAGATTCCGCTGCGTTGCCTGCTGGAAATCCGCATGCGACACGCCATCAAGTCGTCTCAGACTGAGCACCAGAAACTCCCGGGCCCGGTCATCGGGTTCAAGCTGCTCCGTTTCCGCGACAGCCGATTGTCCGTTGAGTGTCTGTTTGAGCCAGGTTGTCGTGCTGCGGTGATTGCACGTTCGACGTGCGTCGATGTAGCTGGCCGCGCCGGGACCGAATCCCTGATACGACTGTCCGCTCCAGTAAACCTGATTGTGGATGCAGCGAAAGCCCGGTCGCGCGAAACTCGATATCTCGTACTGCTCGAAACCCGCGGCACTCAACGTATCGATCGCGGCAGCGTACATGTCGGTTTCGAGTGACTCATCGGCCTGCTGAATCGCCCCATGATTTCGACGCGACCAGTAACTGGTCCCCTTTTCAAACGTCAGGCCATAGGTCGAAAGATGATCTGGCCGCAGTTTTAGCGCTGACTGCAGTGAATCATTCCAGACCGCGAGCGTTTGGCCCGGCACTGCGAAGATCAAATCGAATGAAACGTTGCTGAAACGCTGCCGGACTCGATCGACACACGGACCGAGTTCTTCACGGTTGTGGTCACGTTCCAGCACGAGCAGATCGCGATCGTCAAACGACTGAATCCCGAGACTGAGCCGGTTCGCCCCGGCGTTTGCCAGCACGTCGAGCTTGTCCGTGTCCAGCCCGGCCGGGTTGGCTTCGACACTGAATTCGGCACCGGGAGCCAGAGTGAACCGATCTCCTAGAATCTGCATAAGGCGTTCGAGTTGATCGGCTCGCAGGTGCGTTGGGGTGCCACCGCCGATGAAAAGCGTGTCCAGTTCGTCACAGCAATTCGTCCGATCGATCTCCAGTGTCAGAGCATCCAGATAGCTGTCCGCCAGATCGTCGCGTCCGGCGACGAGCGTGAAGTCACAGTAGCCGCAGCGGTGAGCACAGAATGGAACGTGAATGTAGACCGATCGCGGTCGTGACACGCCGATCTCCTTTTCGTTGCTCTCTCGTTCCAACGCTCTGCGTTGGAACGGACCACAGGACGCTCTGCGTCCCGTGTCTCCGATGCCGGGGACGCAGAGCGTCCGACGGGCATTCCAACGCGGACCGTTGGAACGAGTGAACTCGTCCAAAAAACAAGCCCGGCTCCAGACGGAACCGGGCGTTGTTAATTCAACGTGTGACGGAACGAACGACTGCTTAGCTCACTTCCCAGCCGCGACGGTATTCCTTACGGATGTACTGATCCGCGAGTCCGCAGTTGGGAGCACGCAGGTTTTTCGCATCCCATTCGAGACTCTCACCGGTCCGATAGGCGACGTTGCCCAGCAGCACGGTTTCAGTGAGCGCTCCGGAATAGTCGAAGTTGCAGGTCGTGGGTGAACCGTCTTTGCAGGCCTTGATCCACTCGGCGTGGTGACCGATCGATCGCGGGATTGTCGCCTTCGGCGGCTCATAGCCAGTGAACTTGTCCTGCGGATACAGGCGATAGCGACCGTAGTCCGCAAACATGTGGCCTTCGGTACCGACAAACATCACGCCACTGCCCGGGACTTTCTCGCCAGCGACTTCCTTCGGAATCCGGTTGCCGTCGTACCAGGTCAACTTGACCGGCGGCAGATCGCCACGTTTCGGGAACTCGTAACGGACGGTCAGGCCGATCGGGCAGGTCTCGGGATGGACTTCCGGTCCCTCAGCTTCGCACTTCACCGGATGTCGCAGATTCAACGCCCAGAAGGGCAGGTCCATGAAGTGACAGGCCATGTCACCCAGCGTGCCTTGACCGAACGTCCACCAGCGACGCCACTGTGCCGGATGGTAACGTCCGGGTGCGAAGGGACGTTCTGGTGCCGGTCCCAGCCACAGGTCCCAGGCCAGGTTCTTCGGCGGTTCCTGAGTATTCTTGGGCAGGTCGCCTCCACCCCAGTGTTTGCCGACCCAGACGTGCGCTTCGGTCACGTCACCAATGGCTCCAGACTGAATGATCTCGGTCACTCGGCGGTAATTCTCGCCTGCATGAATCTGCGTACCAAGCTGTGTCGCGACGCCGTGCTCTTTCGCGGCTTCCGCAATGACGCGTGCCTCGTGGACCGTGTGCGTCAGCGGTTTTTCGCAATAGCAGTGCAGCCCTTTCCGAATGGCTCGGATCGACGCCGGTGCGTGATTGTGGTCGGCAATCCCAATGACGATGGCGTCAGCCTTGTCGGCTTCAGATTCGATCATCTCGCGGTAGTCGACGTAAGTGCGAGCGTCTTTGAACTGCGACTTGGCTCGGTCCAGATAGTTCTGATCAATGTCGCAGAACGCGGTCAGGTTCTCGCCCTTTACTCCACTGATGTCGGCGGACGCGCGATTCGCGGTTCCGACGCAGATGATGTTCAGCTTCTCGCTGACCGAAACGGATTCCGCACGTGCCCCGCCTGTCCACACACCAGCCGAAATCGCAGCCGCGCCGGCACTGGTTGTCTTAAGGAAGTCACGACGATTGAATTGAGGTCGCATTGGCATGGAGACGTCTCCGGATTTGAAGGAAGGGCTGACCGGTCGCAGGCGGTCGATCCGCGGCGTCACCGGACTCATCAACACTGACCGATGCAAATGACTATGACGTGTTTTACACGGTGTCTCAAGCACTGCATGGTCAGCGGATGTCTACACAGACTCAGTACGCCGCCAGGAAGGAAAGCCCGGGCCCACCCGTCGGACCGAACGGCAGAAACTGAACGCAGCCGAGACCGATGTCTTTGCGAGACACCGCACGGGTCGCGACCCATGCCAGGCCCCAGCCCAGCGCCACCTGAGAAAAGTAGTGGGCGTCGTCGTTAATCCGCGTGATTCCAACAGCCGGAGAGGCGAGATACAGCGTCCGCCTCAGAAAGGGCGAGTCGGTCATCTCGGCCGCGGTGAGCAGCGGCAAGGCCCCGACAAATGCATGACCGCTGACGGCGTTCATGTCATCCCACAGGCTCCAGTGGGAACTGCCTTCCTCGGGACGCCCGGCCCCCAGCAACTTCTGCATGAACAGCAGCGGCGGCGTCCCAACCACAAGAGCCCGCATGTTTCGATCGCCCCAGACCGCAACCGAACCACCGAATTCCGGGTACCTGCTGTCAATCAGACGACCACTCACTGCGGCCGCTGCATAGAGCGGAATCACGTCCCACTGGTAACCGAAGTCTTTGATCGCCTCTGCATAACTGTCCGTCGATGAGCTCCGTACGTTGTCCTGATACCAGTTGCGAATCTCACGGTCAGCGGACGTGTTGGCGATCGGCGATGCCACGGCGGTCCCAAGCGCCATCAGCAGAAGACTGTCACGCGAATAGAAAGCACAGTGGTCCTGCCAGATCTCTCGCATCGTTGCACGGAACGCACTCTCAGATCCGTCGTGTGTGTCCCCGGCACTCAGTCCACTGTCATGCCATTGCGGCGGCGGCGGAATGTCCGAGACCAGGTCGTCAGTCCAGTCATCCACACCGTTGACGAGTCGGATTTCCGGTTCAGTCGCTGGCGCTTCAGGTGTTTCCCAATGAGGTGTCGGGGCGGACGGGACGGAAGCTGGTGGTCCTGCTGCCGGCGCTGGATCAGTCCATCTTCCGGTGTCGATCGTCACAGTCCGAAGTCGTGCGGGTTTTGCCGTGCTCAATGCCGACGGAGCGGAGTCCTGCCACGACCAAGCGTCCTTGTCTGCACACCACGAGGGTCCACGAGGCATGACGGCCAACGTCACGGCAATCAACACAAGCAGTCGAGGATGCATCTGTCATTCCCCGACAATGCGGACATGGGGGAGCTGATCCGACCGGACGGTCGCCTCAGCTTGCATCGGATGTATCGGATTGCCGGACCGTTCAACCGTCGTAATTGACAGGACGCAATCCACCCGATCGGCCGATTGCGATCGATCATCCGATCAATCGTCATGACCGGCAGAGAGTTCCCAAAGTGCCAGTCGGTGGAGATCGCGGCACTTCGACGATCAATCGAAGCGGATTTCGAGATCAACGATTGCGAAGGGACCCAGTTCCACGCGGACCCCGTCGGAGCTGACTTCAGCCGAGCCGATGGTGTGGCCGCGGAAGTCACGGGCTCGCGCGCTGGTTGGAGTGCGGAACAGCGCGATGTTCGTGCTCTGATAGCGGCCTTCGGTTTCCTGCAGGCGCAACGCGAATCCGCTTCCCGACGGGGGCTCATCGACCTGGTCCGGGTCGAAGGCGGCGTCTTCCGGATCGATCGGCTCAGACTTCAGACCGCTGATCCGCGTGACCTGCACGCATCGAGCATCGACGTGGTAGAACCAGCCCGTCTCGCCCGCCCCTGGTGGACCGGTTTCAGTCCGTATCGGCACAACGGGTGAAAAACTGTCGAGGGCGGCCTGCATGGGAAAGTGCTGGTCGATGCCGATCAGGAAACGGAAGTTTCGCTCGGGCTCGCCTTCGACGATCAGCAGCGAGTCGATCATCCGTGGGCCGGTCTTGCGATGAAAGGGCTGGCCGATTGGCAGGATGGTCGTTCGATCTGTGTCGGAGGATGCCAGTTCAATGAACTCGGACGTTTCGATCCTCTGCATCGATATGGGTTGAGCTGCTCCGCAGATGGACTGGGAAATCGATGCCGAGCTGTCACTCCATGCCCACCGCGCCGCGTACATGCAACTCCACGGATCGCCGTCCGGATTCTTCTGCGTATCCAGTTCCATCTCGACTTCGAGGAACGGTCGGCCACGCCAGATACGAAACGTTTGTCGGAATTCTGCCAGCGCTGTTTCCGTGGATGGATCGACAAGATGGCCCGTCGTCACGATCTCACCCATCGACGGTCCGCTGCAGGTGACCTCAATCGACGCGCACCGCATGTCCGAATACCAGGTGGAAACCTCTTCGACTTCGTCGTCGCTGATCCGTCGCTTGAATTTCAGCTCACGCGCGAACCGATACGCCAGTTGCTGGCTGAGTCGATTGGGCTGTCGCCCATGCTTCTTGATCCGCTGGAGTCCGCCGGTCACATCACTGATAAAGACCTCGAAGAATTCATTCTGCAGATGGCCCTCTGAGGCCAGTGGCGTGGTTGTGGCGGGCGGTTTTGCATTGCCGTCGCTGTCAGGAAACCAGGCAAATCCCGCCGCGGGAATCTCGACGAGCGCCTGTCGTCGTGAGTCATCAAATTGAACAGCTTTGACGGGACCTTTAATTGCTGGCGGCGCGGATTCTTCCGGCAGATCAACCACAACGCGGCGAGTGAACGACAACGGATTCACGCACAGCCAGCCAGGTTGCGATTCCGCCCCGTGCATAATCACCCGAGTCAGTGCTTTCCCCGCGGACTCGGCCGTGTTTGCGACAACCAGCTCGGCTGCATCGAGTTTCCCCTGCGGGTCCTCGTGGTCCGATTCATAGACATCCGGTCCCGCAGCATTCAGCACGTCGTATGCCGACGCGAGGGTCGCATCGTCAACCGGCTGACCCATCAACGCGCTGGCCATGTTCGCCTGCCAAGACGCGGCTTCGAAACGAGCACACCGCAGAGTGTGCTGAACGAAACGGCTGATCGGCCGCGTTTCCCGCCTCGCAACGGCCTGGACGAAAAATGGCGACAGGTAATCAAGCGTGTCGGAATGTCCTCCCCAGCCGCCGCCACCATGCTCATCGGCATGCAGGAAGAATTCATTGAAGGTCACAAACCGGCCGAGCACGGGTGCGTAGGCGTTAACCCGTCGCAGGTCCGCAAAGAACTCACTTTTCGAATCCGGCCAGCGGGCCAGAATCAGGGCAGCCACCTGGTCAGCTTCCATGGTCTCGGCCATACGTTCCGGGAACCGCAGCCATGTGGTGGCGCTGTCCGCCGCCAGCGGAATGCGTGAGTACGATTCGACCGCGCTGCTGTCGCATCCTTCCCACCGCATACGGCTCTGCTCGCGATCCGGATACAGGCCATCGTCCAGCAGAAAATGCAGCGCCGAGTGATACCCGAATTTCTGCAGAATCTGCGGCGTCATGACCGACAGCCCGTAACGGCGACGTCCCCAGGTCGTCGGCTCACGTCGGAACAGACGCCGGAAAACTTCGCGTCCACGAGCCAGATCGTGCAGTGCCGATTCCAGCGGGATCATCGGCACCGGTAATTCCTGCAGATCGCCACCGGCAACATCCGCCGTCCCACGAGCCCACGCTTCGGACATCAGTCGAATCGTGTCCGGGCTCGAGGCATTGATTTCCTCGGCATCGGCCACGCGCAGCAGGAAGTTGACCGGCGCGGAACCTTTCAGCATTTCGTTAAGCGGCTCGCCAACCATGTCGGGAGCCAGCAGGCAGAAGTCGAGCAGGTAGCAGTCGACCGGATAGAACCGCTCGCGCGCCTCGGCGAGCAGATCGAAACACGCCCGCATTCGCTGGCTGGCGGTTTCGTTGTCGCCCTCCATGATCGCCCTTGCAGCGGAAACAGCCGTTTTCTCAAAGAAGACTTCGTCGTAACTGCTGAAGTGATGCATATGCCGCGTCAGCAGTTCCAGCAGAATCCAGCACGTGCCCAGTGCCACACAGTCGGCGGCCAGTTCCGAATCGATCTCGAGTTCGGCGTTCAGGTCTGCATCGAGTGGCATTTCCGCAGGCTGGCTGTCCGCGTCGATGTCGGTTTCGCCCGACTCTGTGTCTCCATCCCCGGGCTGCTCAGTCACAGCGGCATCAGGTTCCGTCGCTTGCGTTTCCCCACCAGTGGATTCCGCCTCTGCATCGGAATCTTCCTCCGGCGTTCCGTCGCCTTCTTCGCCATCGGCAGGAACAAGGGACAACATTGGAGCCAGCGCGGCGTGCAGCATTTCCTGGCGATCGGCAGTCCCGGAGACTACGGCCGCCCCTTCATCCCGGGCTCGATCAAGCCATCCCGGTGGAAGCTGATCATCGACGGCCGTCGGGACAAAGATCAGCCGTCCTTCGAAATCGTCCGGCGGATCGTCCGCACGATGCCATGTCGGCACGACTTCCGTCATCGCCAGCAGCGCCGGATGCCAGGCCGCCGAAAACGAATTGAGCAGACTCGCCGCAGGTCCGTCGCCCAGATCCGTCGGAAAATCTTCCAGCGAGTGGCTGGGAATCAGGATGACAACTTCGCGATAGGTCATGTGGGGACAATCGTGTGGGCAAGGCTCGTAGTAACCGCACTTGTGCGGTTTCGTGAACCGCGCTGCCTGGCAAATGGAATTCTGGTCCCGCGGTCGAAAACGCTCGCCGAACCGCACAAGTGCGGTTACTACGAGCGACCGGCCCGAACTGCAAGCGCGTGAAACAGTTCGGCCCGGTTCATCGCAGAGATTGCGAGCGACTGATACCTGGACCGTGCCAATTCGTTTAACCGCGCCCCAAAGGAAGTTGCCGCCAGAAGACGCGGATGGCAGAGGAACGCCGCCGGCAACTTCCGTCGGGAAGCGCGCCGAACGCGTGAGACGTGAATCTTGAGAACCCATGCGTGGTCGACTACACAACGGATCGTTCGTGCAGGTCTGGTTGGCCGGTTTCTATCGAAATGCAAACGGACTTTGCGGCGAACGTTGGTTGCGTGGCAGACGATCGGGGGACGAGACCACGTCCCGCAGACTGTGCTGAATCTCATCCCGTCCCTGATCCGTGAATGCATAACGAGATGGCACTGCTCGAATCGCTTGTAACCGGGATCAGTACGGCCGTCGCAAAGGGCGTGCTGAAAATGTGGCTCAAGGACGATCCGCTCGCTCAGGCGGCGTCCACTGCGACCACCGACCTGTTGAAAAAGAAGCTCGACAGCGTGCTCGATCAGCGAGCAGCCGCGCGGGAACTGGAAAAGATCACGGACCGGTCCGCCTCGAGCTTCCTGCAGGTCATCGAGAAAGACGAAGCCGAACTCGCGGAAGGCGATATCGAGTTGATCGCCAACTCAGCCGCGGCCGTGATTAACCAGACTGACCTGACGGCCGAACTCGTCGCACAGCATGATCTCGATCCCGATTCCCTGGCGAAATTCTTTCTGGAACGGACCGGTGCGGAAGGCGGGAACCCAAAACTGGCGACGGACGAGAACCCCGCGAGGCAGGGGCTCTTCAGGCGGCTACTGCTTACGGCGTCGCAGCAGATTGTCGACATCAGCTCGCGCCTGCCCCACTTCACGGAGCGTGCTTTCCGGGAAATGCTGCAGAAAGAGAATCGCATCTATGACGTCGCGGTCCGCGTGCTGGACGGGATGGACCGGTTGGTGGCGGCTCAGCAGGGACTCGATCCGGAAGCCGACGAGTATGAGAAGAACTTCCGGATGGCTTGCACCCGTCAGCACGATCACCTGCACCTGTTCGGCGTTGATCTCGACCAGAGCAACAAGCGGTACAAGCTGAGCGTGGCGTACGTGACGCTGGAAGTGGAAAAGACCACGATCGACGACCTGGACGAGGACGCGGAATCCGGGCGCTCCCGTGAACCGGACGATGACGGCGCGGACATCGATTTCCGCGAAGCCATGCCGGTGGATCGGGCTCTGGCGAAAGCTCCGCGACTGCTGGTCCGCGGGCTGGCCGGTGCCGGTAAAACGACGCTGGTGCAGTGGGTCGCGGTGTACTGTGCCGCGCGTGAGCACATCGGCGATCTGGAAGCGTGCAACGACCTGGTTCCGTTTGTGATCAAGCTGCGTGATCTGGAAAACGGAACGCTGCCCAGTCCCGACGCATTCGCTCACGTCGCGGCTCCCCACACGGGTGGCGAACCCGATCGGTGGTCGCATCGCAAACTGGATCGCGGAGAGGCGATTGTGCTGATCGACGGGCTGGACGAAGCGGCGGAAGAACAGCGGGACCAGGTCCGCGTCTGGCTCCAGAACCTGCTCGGTCAGTATCCCAGGGCGCGATACATCGTCACCACACGGCCGCATGCGGTGAAGGATGGCTGGCTGGATGACGACGGCTTCGTGGACGCCACGCTGCAGGACATGACCCCGCGGGACATCACGCACTTCATGCAGCACTGGCACGATGCCGTGGAGAGCAGCCTCGACGACCAAACAGAGAAGGCCAGACTGCCGAAACTGTGCAAGGCATTGCAGGCCGGGCTGAAAAAGAACTCCGATCTGGCCCGGCTGGCTACCAGCCCGCTGCTGTGCGCCATGATCTGCGCTCTGCACCGCGACCGGAATCAGGACCTGCCGAAGAACCGGATCGGTCTTTATCGCGCCTGCATCGACATGTTCTTTCGCCGCGACAATGTGCGGAATGTGTCGATGGCGGACTACGTCGACCTCAACGACGATCAGAAACTGCTTCTGTTGCGGACCCTGGCATGGTGGATGATTCGCAACGGAAAATCCGCCGTGTCGCCGGAAGAGATTCACCAGCGGCTGGGCCACGCTCTCAGCGAATTGAACCCGCCGCCGAAGAGGGGCACAGGCGAAAACGTCACGCGACTGTTCATTCACCGGGTGGCCATGCTGCAGCAATTCGCCACGGGAAAAATCAACTTTCCACATCGGACATTTCAGGAATACCTGGCCGCCCAGGAAGCCCTCGCGGAAGGCGACCGGCAACTGGTGATCGATAACGCCGAAAAAGAGCAATGGCGGGAAGTCGCAATCCTCGCGGCCGGCCTGATTGAGAACAAAGAGCACGCGGAAGAGTTTGTCATGTCGCTATTGCGACGTGGTGATAAAGAGAAAGCGCACCAGCAGACGCTCTACCTGATCGGTGCCGCCGCCCGTCAGAACGTGAGTCGACTGCCCGATGGTTCGACGCTCGAAGCGGAAGCCAGCAAACGACTGCAGAAGATTATTCCGCCAACGTCAATCAGGGCAGCTCAATCGCTGTCGAAGGCGGGCAACCTGGTCGTCCCGCTCTTGCAGTACGACCGGAAACGGCGTGCTCCCGATGTCGCGGCATCAGTTCGCACGCTGGCACTGATCAGCACAACTGAAGCGCTGGCTGTGCTCCTCGATTATGTTGACGACGACCGCACGACCGTACGCAAACAATTGGACATGGCCGTCCAGCACCTTGCGGAAGATGCGCGGCCGGAGTTTATGCGTCGACTCCTGCCGAGCGAGCTTGCCCGTTGTGGACTGACGGAGCAGACGGCGGAGACAGTCACATCTCTCGACCTCAGTTCCTGCTCTTCGTTGTCGGACGTGAGCGCTCTGGGGAACTGCCAGTCGCTGCAGACGCTCCACCTCAGTTCGTGCTCTTCGTTGTCGGACGTGAGCGCTCTGGGGAACTGCCAGTCGCTGCAGACGCTCACCCTCAGTTCCTGCTCTTCGTTGTCGGATGTGAGCGCTCTGGGGAACTGCCAGTCGCTGCAGACGCTCACCCTCCGTTCCTGCTCTTCGTTGTCGGATGTGAGCGCTCTGGGGAACTGCCAGTCGCTGCAGACGCTCACCCTCGATTCCTGCTCTTCGTTGTCGGACGTGAGCGCTCTGGAGAACTGCCAGTCGCTGCAGACGCTCGACATCCGTTCCTGCTCTTCGTTGTCGGACGTGAGCGGTCTGGGGAACTGCCAGTCGCTGCAGACGCTCGACCTCCGTTCCTGCTCTTCGTTGTCGGACGTGAGCGCTCTGGAGAACTGCCAGTCGCTGCAGACGCTCGACATCCGTTCCTGCTCTTCGTTGTCGGACGTGAGCGGTCTGGGGAACTGCCAGTCGCTGCAGACG
>Ga0302123_10000285_pt1 | contig 41703 bp, 27 predicted proteins | sample CB21_321_MG_FD_203109 | JGI IMG/M metagenome (GOLD analysis project Ga0302123, IMG submission 203109) | Marine microbial communities from Western Arctic Ocean, Canada - CB21_32.1 | ecosystem: Environmental > Aquatic > Marine > Oceanic | place: Canada: Western Arctic Ocean | collected 2017-09-28 | reverse complement strand
CTCTTTGCCAGCGATCAAATACCTCCGCCAGCTCCGCTGTCGTGTAGCCTCGCCGCCTCTTCTTCTGTTTCCTCTGCATCCACTTCTCCTCTCGGTGAAGTGTTGCATCGATCCGTTGAGACCACCATCGTTGGTACTCCAACCGTTGCTGCCCCTGGCGACGGTGTTGGCCAGACCGCCTCCCTGGCGGTCGGGGCTCCTCGGGTGGTGATTTGTGGTCGTGATAGCGTTTCGCGTGTGGTCGTCGGACCCTGAAGGAAAAGGCCGCGGAGCTCCTCGCCGTGCATCATCCTGCATCATTTTGCAACATGGATTTTTGGGTATTTCTTGGTCCTGTTGTAACCCGAGGAGGGTGTTTTCGAGCGGTCGCCAAAAGGTAACCTGTTGATTCTGTGTGAGGTAACTTGATGTTTTCGTCGCAACTGTGATTTTGGGGGAGACCTGGAAATGGGGAAATCGGGCCGGGGGCTGTGTTTTGCTGATCGAACCCAATTTCGCCCGCACGGCCGGAGATGGAAGGAGCCGTGGTGGTTATGCTCGTAGTAACGACCTATGAAGCTGCTACTTACGAATGACGATGGGATTGGGGCACCTGGGTTGGAAGCCCTCTTATCGCTCGCGGAGAGTCTCGGCGACCCCCTGGTTGTTGCGCCTCATGGGCCGGCATCGGGCGTCAGCCACGCCACCACGACCGACGGTCCTCTTCGGGTGAATACTGTTCATCCGAAGCGTCACTCCGTTGAAGGTACCCCGGCGGACTGCGTCCGCGTCGCGCTGCATCGTCATCGGTCGGACTTCGATTTCGTTCTGGCCGGGATCAACGACGGCGGTAATCTCGGCGTCGACGTCTACCATTCCGGCACCGTCGCCGCCGTGCGGGAAGCCGCGATTCATGGCGTGCCGGGCATCGCGATTTCCCACTATCACAACCGGCCGCTGGAGGAAGCGGATTGGCAGCGCGCGGTCCTGTGGGCGAAGCCGGTCATCGAGGATCTAATGGCGCGGCCTTCCGCTCCCGGCGAATTCTGGAACGTGAACCTGCCGATGCCGGGCGATACCGGCGAGGCGCCCGAGGTTGTTCACTGTGGGCTCGACCCGTCGCCGTTGATTCTCAGTTTTCGTGAAGACCAGGACTCGTTGCACTACGACGGCCGCTACAGCCTGCGCCCTCGTCAGCAAGGCCTGGACGTCGACGTCTGCTTTACCGGCAAGATCGCTGTGTCTCGGATGCGCGTCTGAGAGTTGAAAAAGAAAGGGGCGCGGGATCTCTCCCACGCCCCTTATTTCTCTTGTGAAAAGAACCGAGCTAAGGCAGCGTCGGTTCGGTAATCGTGTAGGCAACGTCGAGCGACTTCAGAAATGCAACCAAGTCCGCTTTGTCCTCATCGGTGAGGTTGGCGTTCTTGGCGTCGGCGAGGTTTTCTTCGTCGAGCCACTTATTGGCCTTGCCGCCGCTGGTCATGATGTCGACCGCTTCCTCCAGCGTAGCCACGCTACCGTTGTGCATGTAGGGCGCGGACTTGCTGATGTCGAGCAGGGTTGGAGTTTTGAACGCGCCGGTATCTTTCTCGTCGCCGGATACTTTCCCGCGTCCCACGTCGGGTGTTTCCGCGTCCATGCCGATGCCGACGTTGTGATACTGCAGGTCGGTCAGCAACAGGCCGTCATGGCAGTTGATGCACTTGGCCTTTTCGCTGAATACGGTCCAGCCACGCTTCGCTTGCTCGCTGATCGCCGAGTCGTCGCCGCCTCGGAACTTCATCCAAGCCGAATCAGTCGCAACGATGGTGCGCATGAACGAGGCTACTGCCATTCCGACGTTCTCGGGTGTGGCGTCGCCGCCGAAGACGGCATTGAACTGTTCCTTGTAGCCGGCGATCTCGTTGAGCTTGGCGCAGATATCATCCATGCTCGGAGCGTCGTCTTTGCCGGTGGCGCCCATATTGCCACCGCCCCAGGCTCCTAGTACCTGTTTCTCAAGCGCTCCGGAACGGCCGTCCCAATAGAGCTCGGAATGGTAACCGACGTTCCACATCGTGGGGCTTGACCGCGTCAGAGTCTTATCGAAAGCGCCGATGGCGAGCGGTTTGCCGTCGGTCAATCCGTTTTCCTTGAGGTGGCAGCCATAGCAAGATCGAATGCCGTCGCCGCTCAAGCGCTTGTCGTAGTAGAGTTGCTTGCCGAGTGCGACCTTCTCCGCCGTCATGGGATTGTCGGCCGGAACTTCCATCTCGGCGTAACCGGCGAGTTGCGGGAACGCAGTGGCTACGGGTTCGGGCTCTTCAGGTGGCGGGGCTTCACCGCAGCCCATAAATCCGAGTGTCACGACCAACACCGCTAGCGTCGCAAACAGCGCGCGGCGGCTTTCTAACCGAAAAGACAGCATGAAGTTCTCCTTTGACGTCCCTTCGCGGGGAGACGTTCTCGTTGTTTCGACATTGTATCGCCGCGTTTTGGCCTATATCAAGGCCCTGACCGATCTGTTGCGGCCGGTGGACGCTAGCGAAACTCGGCTTTCACGCGTTTCAACTGCTCTGCTTCGGGCAATTCGCGGTAGAACGGATCGAGCGGGAAGCAGCCCGAGATCATGCCGTTGCGCGGCCCTGTAGTGCAATCGCTGAACGTGCGGCAGATGAGCTTCGTTACCAACTTGCCGTTCTCGAGAACGTCTTTCGGCAGCGTTGGATACGACAACACAACCCGGCCCAATCCTACCGAATCCACACGCCTGGTTCTCACGGCCCACTGCGCGACGTGCGGCAGATACTCCTGCAGATAGGAATAGGCGGTGCCGACGATCGCCATCTCGGGGAAAAGTTGTTTCAGCGCCGCGGTGACTTCGATTTGGCGTGCGCAGCCGGCGAGCGGGTCTTCGGGAGGTTGATAGCCGTCCGATGGCGGGAACAGCGCCGGCCGCTGAATGTGCGGATTGTAATAGGGACTGCCGCAGCTCAAGTTCAGCATTCGGATGCCCAGGTCCTTGAGTAGCACGATGAATTTCCCCGGCTCGGTCAAGTCGTAGCTGGTTGGCTCGCCGGGGTTGGCACCGAAGCCGAAGTCGTAGTTGCCCGAGAACTCGTCCGGGATGCCCGGACCGAGTTTCGTACCCTCTTGTTGATCCGGGTCGGGGTGAAATGGAATCAAATCAAAGGCGCTCATCCGCACGCCGATCTTGATGTGCTTCGTCGTTGCGCGAATCCCTTCCACGACCTCGCGTAGAAACCGGGTACGATTCTCGAACGATCCGCCGTAGGGGCCGGGGCGGGTGTAGCTGCTGAGGAATTCGTGGCCGAGGTAGCCGTGACAGTGCTTGACGTCGACGAACTGCGCGCCGCAATCTTCGGCGATCTTGCCGGCCGTGATGAAGCGCTCGATGATGCGCTGGATATCGTCATCGGTGAGCAACGGATAGTCGTCGCCGAGGCCGAACTTCTTGTCGAGCACCGGGTGACGGTAGAGAATTTTCGGCTCGGGCTTGTCTTTGCGGAAAGGTTTCGAGAAGCGCCCCGAGTGCGTGAGTTGAAAGCCGACGAGCAGATCGTCGGTCGATCCGACTTCGGCGCGATGCGTTTCGAGAAGTTCATCGAGCAGCTTCGCGAGGCCATCCTTCGTTTGTTCGTTGATGAGTAGTTGGTTGGGATTCGCGCGGGCATCGGCGAGAACGGCCATCGCCTCACCGCCCCAAATCCACTTCGCGCCACTGCGGCCAAAATTACGCCAACGCCGCCGCACCAATTCGCTGGGCTGCCCGTCGCCTTCCGCATCCCAACCTTCCATCGGATGGATCGTGAACCGATTGCCGACGTGAAAGCCGTCCACTTCCATCGGCTTGGCCAAGGGGGAGCTCGGCGCGGTCTCAATCGCGTCATCGCATTCGATCGTCAGGCCGAGCTTCGTCAGATGCTCTCGAAACGATTCGACGGTCTTGAACGTGGCAACGCGTGGATAAGAGGGCATAGCGAAAACGGTAAGTTATCCAGTATAGATTGCTGGAGGACCCGTGCCCCTGGGCGCGGGCTCTTAGCGTTCCGCCCGGTAACGATCCGCTACGGGGTAGAATTGGACCGGCATGATCGGCCAAACCATCGCGCACTACAAAATCACCGAAAAACTCGGTGAGGGCGGAATGGGTGTCGTCTACAAAGCCGACGACACCAAACTCGATCGCCCGGTCGCTCTCAAGTTCCTGGCCGCCCACCTTGTCTCCGACGAGGAAGTCCGCAAACGTTTCGAGCGCGAAGCCAAAGCCGCCGCCGCACTGAACCACCCCAACATCTGCCACGTCTACAGCATCGACGAGATCGAGGGTAAGACCTTCATCGCGATGGCCTTCCTGGAAGGTGAAGGGCTCGATAGAAAGATTGAAGCCGGTCCGCTGAAGCTCAAGGACGCTCTTGGTATTGCGATCCAAACCGCCCAGGGTTTACAAGCGGCGCACGAGAAGGGGATCGTCCACCGCGACATCAAACCGGCCAACTTGATGGTCACCGGCTCGGGCTCAAAGCAGCACGTCACGATCATGGACTTCGGCCTCGCCCAACTCGCTGACCGCTCGAAGCTCACCCGCATGGACGAGACGATGGGGACGGTCACCTACATGTCCCCGGAGCAGACCTACGGGACGGAGATCGACCACCGCTCCGACATCTGGTCGCTGGGCGTCGTGACCTACGAGATGGTCACCGGCCAGCAGCCCTTCAAGGGCCACTACGACAAGGCCGTGATGTATTCGATCACCAACGAACCGCCCGAGCCGATGACGGCATTGCGCACGGGCGTCCCGATGGAACTGGAGTTGCTCGTCAACAAGTGCATCGCCAAAGACGCTGACGAGCGCTATCAGCACACGGACGAATTGCTGCTCGACCTGCAAGGCCTCAAGAAGAAACTAGAATCCGGCAAGTCGACCATTATGCACGCCGCGCCGGCCGGCACAGTAGTGACCGGCACTCATGCCGGTCCCACCCAGGCCCCCGGGCAGGTCGAGAACCCATCGCTACCTGGCCCCCTGGCAAAGTATCGCGTTATCGAGAACATCGAAGAACGGGACGACAGTGTCGTCTACCACGCCGAAGACACGCAGCTTCGGCGGCTTGTCGACGTAAAGATCATCCCGCAGTCGGCCGCGCAGGGCTTGAAGCGGAAGCAGCTCATTCGTTACGCCGCCCTCTTCGCTGCGGGTATCGTGCTCACCGCCCTCATTGGCTATGCGATGGGCTGGTTGAGTCCGGCCGGAACGCCGGCCGACATTCCCCTCCGGCGGTTCTCCTTTGCACCCGCCCACCTGCTTAATGCGGCCATTTCGCCGAATGGCCGTCACATTGCCTACATCGAACGCGGTCTGTCGAACACACTTTGGGTGCATGACCTCGCTTCGAAGCAACCTCGGATCATCGAGGGTGCCGTGCCGGCGAGGTCCGTGTTTTGGTCTGCTGATAGCCAGTTCATCGGCTTCCAAGAGGGCGGCGATCTCAAGAAGATTTCTCGAGAGGGTGGGCCCGCCGTCAGTGTGTGTGAACTACCGGACGGACGTATTGCGGGGGCGGGCTGGAGCCCCGATGGTGAGTCGATCGTCTTCAGCGCCGGGCGTCCGTTTACGGTGTACGAAGTGCCGTCTCGAGGAGGCAGTCCCAAACAGCTCTTTGATCGGGTGGAGGCAGACGGATCAAGAGGGAACACATCTCCGCGCTTCCTGCCCCGGCGGGGCGGGTCCCGCGCGATCCTTTTCAATGTCAGATCCCAAAGCGCTAGCGATGTATTTGTGCGGGACCTCGAAAGCGGAGAGACAAAGAAGCTGGCTCCGGGTGTGGTAGCCGCCTATTCGCCCAGCGGTCACATCGTCTACGGAGCCGCCCCAAACCAACCCGACCTTTGGGCCTTGCCCTTCTCCCTCGGCTCGTTAGAAGCTACCGGCGAGCCTTTTCCGATTGCCCAACAAGCTGCTGAACCAAGCGTGGCGGTGGACGGCACACTGCTTTACGCCGACTCAGCAGGCGCCGGGTTGAGGCAACTCCGTTGGCGGGACCGAGACGGCAAGCCACAGGGAACGATCGGCCAACCCCAGGAGACTATCAGGTATCCCGCCCTGTCACCGGATGGAAAACGCGTGGCAACCTGGAGTCGGGATGACGGCGCGAACGACATTTGGGTTCATGAGGTCGACCGGCCCGTCAAGACCCGCCTGACGACCTTCGGATACGACGTTTGGCCGACTTGGTCGCCTTCCGGCAACAAGATCGGTTTTGCTTCGGGCCGCACCGGCGAGCGCGATATTTACGTCAAGTCGGCGGATGGTTCCGGTGAGCCCAAAGCCTTGTTGCTCGTGGACGCCGCCGCCGAGTATCTGACGGACTGGTCACGAGATGAGAAGACGCTTCTTTTCTGGCGGAGGCCGCGCGGAGGCGGGACTGCCTCCGGATCGGGAACTGTGGGTGACATCCTCTCCCTGCAGCAGAAAAGTGATGGCAGCTATGAAGAGGCCCCATTTCTCACGAGCGAGTTTGAAGAAACAACTCCCCAATTTTCTCCTGACGAACGCTTCGTCGCCTATACGTCGGACGAATCGGGCCGGCGCGAGGTCTACATCCAGGCGTTCCCCGAAGGTGGATCGAAGCGGCAAGTCTCGGTCAACGGCGGCACCCAACCACGCTGGCGTGCCGATGGCAAGGAACTCTACTACGTCGAAGGAGAACGACTGATGGCGGTGCCCGTCTCGCTGGGGCCGGCCTTGACTGTCGGTTCCCCAAAGGAGTTGTTCTCATCACCGGGCCTGGTTTGGCAAGGGGACAACTACCTGACTTACGATGTGACGCCCGATGGTCAAAGATTTGTTCTGGCCGAAAGAGTCGAAGGTGAAAGCCGTAGAGAGATCCAAGTCGTCCAGAACTGGTACGAAGAGTTCCGCGGCCGCGAGCAGAAGTAGCTGCTTGCGCATCCACCCCGCCCACTCGGGCAGTGTCCTGAATGTCCTCAGTCCCTTGTGAATCACTACGAACCGGCGATAACCGCATCAGCCGTAAGTTGTTCCGACAGGAATGCGACGAGCGACTCCACCGTTGGATGGTCCAATAAAAGCGTTTCGGGCAGCGGCCCGCCTAGGCTGGTGTGCAGCCGGGTTCGAAGTTCCACCGCGAGCAGCGAGTCGATGCCTAAGTCGGTGAGCTTGTGGCCGAGTGGGATAGTTTCGCTATCGCTGTGTCCTAAGACCCGCGCCACCTGGGCGCGTACGTGATCCAGCAGTAGCTCCCGGCGATCGCTGGCCGGCGTTGATTCCCAGCGTTGTCGAAAGTCGTCTCTGCTCGTGTCGGTCTGCTCACCGAGCGACACGCCCCCCGTGATGCTAGCCGGCCATTCGTCCGACTCGGTGTCTGCGTTTGCCGTGCTGAGTAGTTCCCGCAGCTCCGCCTGAAAGTCGTTCATCAACTGCTGTGGATCGGCGATCACGCCGCCGTTGGAGACGATCGAGACACACACGTTTCCCGCATAGTTCACAAACGCGAAACCGGCGCCGTGTCCGATGACGGGGGCGGTGACGCCGTAGATCGATTCGACTCGCGCGCCGCCTAGGTATCGCTCATCCTCCGGGCCCAGCAGTACGGTGCAAACGGCGTTCGTCCTGCTGAGAACTGACTCCCAGACCGCGCGATGGAACCGTCGGGGGAGCAATCGATGGACAAGCTTCGCCATGAACTCGTACGCGCCGATCGTGCCGTCGGTCTTCATTCCGCTAAACAATTCTTGCGTTCGCCGCAGCCGCCGCATTGCGTCCGGCTCTGACACCGGCAGGGTAAGCGCGGAAATGACGAGGTGGTTCCCCAGTCCGCCCTTGTCACGCCGAGGCGGAACGCTCGTGGGCACGATCAGGCGCAAATCCTTGTTCGTCACTCCCTGCCGATCTTGATAGCGCCGGATCGCCCCCGCCAGGATCGTAAAGATAACGTCGTGGAGCGAGCCCTTGTAGTGCCGCATGATGCGGACCAGATCCGCGCGCGGCACGTCCGCCGTGGTAATTGATCGTTCCCCTGAGGTGGCGCCGTTTAATGCGCTGGTGCCGCACGGAATCAGCCGTTCCGTAAGAAGTTTCCGCCAGCACCTTGCCGCGTGGTGTATTGTTTCCATCTCACTTTCGGGCGTGGGAGTCAGGATCGTGTCTTGTTCGACGTGCGGCGAGCCGTTCGAGTCACGAGAGGGTGAACTGATCGCTTCGAGAAGCCGCAGAAGCCGCACGCCGTCGACAAAGGCATGATGCCGCGCAGCACGAGACACGATTGGTCCTGGCCGTTTGTGATGACGACCACTTGCCAGGGCGGTCGATCGAGTCGGGGCACGCTACGAATCAGGGCGCCGGCTTCCGCAAGCAGTTCGGCGTGGTTTTGGATTGCTGGCCTCTCAATAGACTCGACGTGATTGCTTAGCGTGAAATCGGGGTCGGTCTTCCAAGCGAGAGAAGGGGTGTGCGCGATGACCTGCCGTAGTCTCGGAAAGATGTCCACGGCCTGGGCGAGTCTCGATTCGATCCGCTTGATGTCAGGCGGCCGGTCTAGGACGCACACGGCGGCGATCACTTGTGGTGTGGCTTCGGAATCAACGCCGCAGAAAGCCGTGTCGACATGGTCCAAGGGGCTGAGAGTCTCGACCACGTCGGGCGTTTCTTCCCACTGACCAACGACTCGCAGTGAATGATCGAGGTAGCCCTTCTTGCAGGCGTGACGTTGAACTTTTCCGCTTGACGTTTTCGGAAGGCTCGCGGTGCGCAACAACACGACGGCATGGACGTCAAGGCCGTGCTGGTCGATGACCGCCCGCTGAATCGCGCCGACGACTTCGGCTGTATCCAAATTGCGGACCTGGGTTCGGTTTACCTCTTGAACGACAACCAGCCGTTCCTCGCCATTCACGTCAATGCCGAATGCCGCCCCGCAATTCGGTCGCAGCGCCGGGTGGCATTGCTCGACTGTTAGTTCAATGTCCTGCGGATAGATATTCTGGCCGCGGACGATGATCATGTCCTTGAGGCGTCCGGTGACGAATAGGTGACCGTCGCGCAGGAATCCGAGGTCGCCCGTGCGTAGGAAGGGGCCTTCGCAGGTGTCCGCGATCGTGGCTTGGAACGTTTCCTGCGTCGCCTCGGCTCGACCCCAGTATCCCGAGGCAATTCCTGCCCCGGATACCCAAATCTCCCCGACGCGATTTGGCGGGCAACGGGTCAACGATTACGGATCGATAATCTCAATTCTTGTTCCAGGCGACGGTGGTCCACTGCTGACAAGGGTCTGGGCTTGCGCATCTTCACGAGAAACTTCTTCGACGAGATTGTCCGCCAATGATCGCGCACTCAACGTACATACTCCGGCCGGTGTCGAGCGGCGAACGACGCCGACCGCGAGCGTCGCTTCGGCCAATCCGTATCCGGGGCAAATCGTGTGCGGCCGCAAACCGCAACCGCGGAACGTTTCATCGAACCGTGTCAGGGTCGTTTCACGCAGGGGTTCCGCGCCGTTAAGGCCCACCAGCCAACTACTCAGATCCAAGAGTGCAAGTTGTTCCGGCTTCACGTTTTGCGCGCATAGATCATACGCGAAGTTCGGCGCTGCGCTGTGCGTTCCCCGATACCGCGAGATCGCCTCCAGCCAGCGGATTGGCTGCTGGAAGAGTACGGCCGACGGCATGAAGTAGCATCGAAAACCGTTGAACAGCGGTTGGAGAATGCCGTAGACGAGGCCCATGTCATGGAAGACGGGCAACCAGCTCACCATCACGCTGTCGGTCGAGTGCTGCCCGCACTGGTCTATCGCGGCTAGGTTGTCGATCAGGTTCGCGTGGCTGACCATGACGCCCTTCGGCGCCGCCGTCGAACCAGACGTATATTGCAGGAACGCGATCGTGCTCGCCTCCGGCTGGAACTCGGCGTCCCGCTCGGCGACGTCTTCCTTATCTGTCGCCCGCCAGGGGATCTGCTCCAACGCGCGTGCGTTTTCGACGCGGCGCTGCATGTCGAAGAGGATCTGCGTTGTCGTGAGTGCGACCGTGGCCTGCGCATCGGCTCCGACGGATTCGATGCGTTGATCGATACGGTTGCGTCGAGGCGGGTATAGCGGAACGGCGATCACTCCGGCATACAAGCAGCCGAAGAACGCCTTGAGGAACTCCAGGCCCGGCGGGTAGATCAACAGCGCTCGGTCGCCGCGGTCGGCGTGATCGAGCAACCAGGCGGCAATCCGGCGCGCCGCGCGGTCGAGTTCGCCGTAGGTCAAACTGCCGGTTTCGGTTCGCCCGTCTTCGAGAAACGTGTAGGCCACACGCTCGCCCTCATGAAGGGCTCGCGCGTTCAGCAGATCGACCAGATCGTTGGGCGGTTGGGTCACTGAAACCGCCATGATACCGTTCGGCCGACGAGCGGCCATGCTTCGTTCGGATGATCCGGCTTGTTCTACGCCGTGACGGGCTTTGGTTCGATCGGACCTTCTACTCGCACACCTTGTATCCGGTCTATTTCGATCAACACTCGCTCGGGTGTCGCGGGTAGGTCGAGGCGAGGCCGTACGCCAGGCCGGACGAACGAAAGAGCATGCTTCACCGCGGTCCAAACAGAGAGTCCGAGGACCAACGGCGGTTCGCCGACACCCTTCGATGCCAAGATTGCTTGCGGAGCGGGCGCATCGAAGAAGGCGACGTTGAACTCTTTGGGGATGTCGCGCATGGTCGGGATCTTATAGGTTGATGGAGAGTCTGAGGTCAGCCGTCCGCCGTCGTAACAGAGTTCTTCGCTGGTCGCATAGCCCATGCCTTGGACGAAGCCTCCGATCACTTGCCCGCGCTCGATGGCCGGATTGATCGGACGGCCAGCGTCGATGAGAATGTCGGCCCGTTCGGGTTTGGTGGAGCCCGTGTGACGATCGACCAACACCTCGCTGATCGCGCAGCCCACGGTGAAGTAACGAAACGGTCTGCCCCGCCCGCTTACCCAGTCGAACCCGATATCGGGAGTCGCGAAGAAGCCGCGCGCGCCCAGGTCGATGCGGTTCTCGTAAGCTGTCCGCACTCGATCCGCGAACGGGAGTGCGTCGCTTGTCGACTCTGCAAGCCGGCTCTTGATGCGTCGGGCGGCATCCAACGCGGCCATGCCGTTTAGATCCGTCGTCACCGATGCGGCGGTCGCCGAAGCGTTGTGGTTCTTCTCGGTCGACGCCGGCATGATGCGTACGTCATCCAGGGGAATACCGAGCTCGTCCGCTACCAATTGCCGAATTTTGGTGTTCACACCCTGGCCCATCTCAGTGGCGCCGGTCGAAACTTGGACCGTCCCGTCAGGGAACACATTCACCAGGGCATTCGCTTGGTTCAAGGTCGTTTTCGTGAACGAGATTCCAAACTTCACGGGGATCAAGGAAATCCCGCGCAGGTGCGTGAGGCTTGTTTGATTGAAGTTCTCTACGTGGGCTAGGCGCGATGCATAATCCGCCTCATGGGCTAGTCGGTCCATGATCTGAGAGATGACGTCGCCATCAACCTGCTGACCGTAGGGCGTCGTGTTCCGTCCTGTGCCGCCGTAGCAGTTATGCCTGCGAACCGCCAATGCGTCTTTCCCTACGGCGGCCGCGACTTCTTCGATGAGGTTCTCAACGGCTGCGATTGCCTGTGGTCCACCGAAGCCCCGAAACGCCGTGTTTGACGGCAGGTTCGTCCGGCAGACTTGGCCTTGAAACCGAATGTTCGGGATGAAGTAGGCATTCTCGGCGTGGAACAGTGAACGCTCCATCACCGCGGGAGAGAGATCGGCCGCGCATCCGCCATTCGAATAGAGTTCGATATCGAGTGCGTCGATACTTCCTGATGAGTCAAAGCCCGCCTGCCAGCGTGCCTCGTACTGGTGACGTTTCCCGGTGACCTGCATGTCGCTCGGCCGGTCGAGCACTGCTCTTGCGGGCCGCCCGGTGTGCCGCGCCACGAGCGCCGCCATCAGCGCGGGCAGCGCGGCCTGTGTTTCCTTGCCGCCGAATGCGCCTCCCATTTGGCACGACTCAACAACTACCTCGTGCATCCCGAGGCCCAACATGCGGGCCACGACCGTTTGGATCTGCGACAGGTATTGTGTCGAACTCTTCAGTCGGATTTCGCCGCCCGGCCCGGGTACGGCGATCGAGCCCTGCGTCTCTAGATAGAAGTGTTCTTGTCCTCCGATCTCCAGTACTCCTTCGAGACGCAGCTCGGCATGCGCCAACGCCTGTTCCGCGTCGCCGCGCTGGATCGTCAGCGGAGACCCGATGAATTCCTGTTTGCGGATCGAGTCGGCGATCGTCAAGGTCGGTTCTTCGGCGATGTAGTCAAGGCGAACCGCCCGGCGTGCAGCGGCTGCCGCTTCGCGTGTTTCCGCTGCAATCAATGCGACCGGCTGGCCAACGTAGAGTAGGTCGTCCTCGGCCAAGAAAGGTTCGTCGGGAACGATCGCGCCGAAGCATCGCTCACCCGGGATGTCCTGGCTCGTCAGAATCGCGACGACGCCCGGTAGATCGGCTGCCTCACGAGAATCGACTGACCGCAGGCGGCCTCTTGCCACCGGACTCCCCACGAAATCCACCACCAGTTCGCCCGGCCTCGGCGGGATGTCGTCAATGAACAGCGACCGTCCGCAGGCATGCGTCACCGCGAGGTCGTGTGGGACCGATTTGCCGATGCTTACCGGAGGTGTCATGTGTCCTTAGCTCGGCAGTCCGCAGTCGATGTGAAATCGAACGAGAAGGTTCTTAAGCAGCAGCCGACGGTAGTGTGCCGAGCCCCGCACGTCATCTTGCGGATTGATCTCACTCGCCGCGCGTTCGCCAGCCGCCGCGAAGGTACTCGCGTTCATCGGAGATCTCTCAAGCAACGCTTCCGTTTCGGGTAGCCGCATGACGGTCGGGCCTGCTCCGCCGACGGCTAGGCGGGCGTTCGCGATCCGGTCCTCGTTCCGCTTAAGCAGAAACGCGGCGGTCAAGGTCGCGATATCCATGTCCATTCTTTTCGACACTTTGTACAGTTTTAGGTTGGATGCGGCTTCGGGGAGAGGCAACAAGATACGGTGAATGATCTCTCCCGGGCTAAGGTCGATGTCTTTGTATCCGCGATAGAACTTGTCGATTGGGGCGCGGCGAATGCTTTGTGCTGAGATAATCTCGACCTCGGCCCCCAGCACGTGGAGCAGGGGCAGGGAATCCGCAACAGGCGAGGCGTTCGCTAGATTTCCCCCGATGGTTGCTCGGTTGCGAATCTGTGGCGACCCAAATCTCTCAAGCAGGTCTGTAAGTTGCGGTAGGGCATCGGCCAACGAGTCGGCAATTGCCGACCAAGTACAGCCGGCGCCGATAATTGCCTGTCCTGGCTTCCGTACGATCTCGCGGAGACTCGCGATCCGTTCGAGGTTCAGAATGGTTCGGGGAGGGGAAGCTCCACGGTTCACTGGTACGGCTAGATCCGTCGCGCCCGCCACGATCGTGACTTCCGGGTGCTGTTCCAGAAATTCCAAAGCCTTGCTCAAATCGACCGGAGCGCTGATCGTTCCGCCTTGGCCGTCGCTCGTGACAACCGGCCGCATATCTAAAGGGTCGAGTGTCGCCGCGAGCGAGGCGGCTGGATATCGCACCTCGATCGGAACAGGTTCCGGCCGGACCGCGTGCACCGCCTCCAGGATCTGCACGTATCCGGTACAGCGACAAAGGTTGCCGGCGAGCGACGCCTCGACCTCGGCCGAATCAGCTTGCGGATCGTACCCGCCACTTAAAGCCATCACGATCCCCGGCGTGCAAAAGCCGCACTGGATACCGTGATGCTCTACTAAAGCCTGCTGCAACGCGGTAAGTTCACGCTCATTGCCGAGCCCCTCGACGGTGACAACGTGGCAGCCGTCCACTTGGTACAGGAACAAGATGCAAGAATTCGTCGCCTCGTATGCGAATCCATCTGGAGTTCGCCGACCCACAAGCACCGTGCAGGAGCCACAGTCACCTTCGGCGCAGCAGATCTTCGTGCCAGTGAGTCGAAGTCGGCGTCGCAAGAAATCAGCGAGCGTATCACCCGCCTGGCCGCCATCAACCCGGTGCGGTTGGCCGTTGACGATGATCGTAAGAAAATTCCGGCTCTCGGAACCAGGGGAAGCGGCAACGGACTCCGTATCGATTGAATGCGGCCTCAAGCAGCGAGTATAGTATGGCCTTCTCCGCCCAAAGATGATCGAACAGCACACCTGGGAAGTAGCCCTGGAATTGATCGTGCTCGCTGTTGCTCCGTGGCCGCTGCTGCGCTTGCTGTTGCTGAGGTCTTTCCGGCGCGCGCTGCCCCGCTATGTGTGGGGCGGCGGCGGGCTCATCGCCGGCTACGTGGTTGCCGTCGCGTTCATTGCGTTCGTTTGGCCGTTTCTACTGCGGCCACTTGCGCTCGGTGCCGCAGTCGCGATGGCCTGGATGTGGTTCCGCGCCAGGCCGAACTATGGCACGTCGAAGAACCTGCCGCCGGGTTCGCTGGAGTTGTTGCCGCTCGCACCCTGGGTCGATGATCTGTTCTTCTGCAAGCTGGCCCAGGAGCACGGTCCGGTTTTCAAATCGCGACAGTTTCTGCGGCCGATGGCTTCCGTGGTGGGCATCGAGCGGGCGCGGGCGATCTTTCGACGCCACGATTCCGTTGCGATTCACGCACCGCTGCGGCAGTACGCCTGGCTGCTGCCGTGTCCGTTCATGCGCAATATGGATCGGGACACGCACGAGAAGTATCGCCCGCTGTTTCGACGCGCGTTCTCCTTCGACGCCGTGCGGCAATGTGAGCCCGGGCTCAACCGGATCGCGAGTGACACGCTGCGAACGCTTTCGGTCGACAGCGCCTCGGCACAAGACGGCGGCGTTCCCCCGATGCCTTACCTGAAGGCGATGACGTACAAAATGCTCATCCGCCTGATGTTCGGTGTTGAACCGGAGAGCGACGAGTTTGCTGAACTCGATTCCCTCTATCAGGTCGTAGAGCCAACCCTCTACCGTCGCGCGAGCGGGTTTCTCCCTGCCGGCGGTCGTAGGGCATCCGATGCTCTTCGCGACGTAAAGGGCATCATCCAGGAACGGGCTGTTCATTTAGCTGCTCAATTGAGTTGCGGCGAGGAGCCGCCACCCTCTTTCCTGTGCGAGATGGTTCGGGCCGATGTTCGCGTCACCGATGACGAAGTGGCGCTTTTCAACCTCTCGCTGCTTGCGGGTTCGGGCACGATCGATGCGGCGGCGCTGTTGCGTTGGATTCTGAAGGTGCTGTGCGAAAACCCTGCTTGGGGAGAGCGGTTGCGAGAGGCTTTGGAGTCCGGGGCCGAAGCACCCGGTGACACGGATGGGCTTGCCAACCGCATCGTCATGGAGACGTTGCGTCTTCACCAGAGCGAGCGCCTCGACCGCGAAGTGGTGGAGGACATCGAGGTTGACGGATTCACGATCCCGAAGGGCTGGCTGCTGCGGATTCGCGTGCGGGAGAGCCATCGCGACCCTGACGTGTTTGAAGACCCCCACACCTTCAATCCCGATCGCTTTCTCGACTTCCGTGAGCAGGCGGCTGAGTTCGCTCCGCTGGGCATCCTGAACCGTTCGTGCATCGGCGACCACGCGACCAAGGCGATGTCACGCGCTCTTGTTCGGGGACTGGTCGTGGGATATGACTATTCGATCGTCGCCGGTGGGCCCGATGAGCACGTCGACTGGCACTGGGCCCCCAGTCGGGATCTGCGGGTGCGTCTCGTACCGCGCAGTTGAACATCCGGATGCTGGCATGTTGGGGGCGATCGATTCCCAATATCTATCGGCTAAGGGGTAGAATTGGACCGACGTGATCGGCGCAACCATCTCGCACTATAAGATCACCGAGAAGCTCGGCGAAGGCGGGATGGGTGTCGTCTATAAGGCCGAGGACACTAAGCTCGAACGCACTGTCGCCCTGAAGTTCTTGGCGGGGCATCTGCTCAACGATGAAGAGGCCAAGGCACGGTTCCTGCGCGAGGCCAAGGCGGCGGCAGGTTTACATCACCCCAACATTTGCCCAGTTCACGAGATCGGGGAGGCCGAGGGACGGACGTTTCTTTCGATGGCGTTCCTCGAAGGGGAGTCGCTGGAAGCCCGTATCGAACGAGGGCCGTTGCCTCTCAAGGAAGCACTCGACATCGGTCGTCAGGTGGCTGAGGGATTGGAAGCGGCGCATGAGAAGGGTGTCGTTCACCGGGACATCAAACCGGCCAACGTGATGGTCGATGCCAAGGGCCGCGCCACCATCATGGACTTCGGCCTGGCACACCTAACCGAGGCGTCTCGCCTGACCAAGGCTGATCAAACGATGGGCACGGTCGCCTACATGTCGCCTGAGCAAGCACAGGGCATGGAGGTGGACAACCGATCCGACAATTGGGCGTTGGGCGTCGTGCTTTATGAGATGGTGCGCGGACAGCGGCCGTTTCAGGGTGAATACGATCAAGCGTTGCTGTTCGAGATCGTTCACCAGGAACCGGAGCCTTTGACCGGAGTGCGCGCGGGCGTGCCGATGGAGTTGGAGTTCATCGTCGGCAAGTGTCTGGCGAAGGACCCGTCGAACCGCTATAGCGATGCCGACGAGATCGCTAAGGACCTGCGCATTCTCGCCGAGAAGCTTAAGTCTGGTCGATCGACCGTCTTGCAGGCCACCGACATGGCGAGCACGGGCACCGCAACCCCGCCCATGGAGCAATCTGCCGGTCCTGCCGAAGCCGTCGCAACAAAACCGACTTCGCCGCGCAGCTTGCGAGTCATCCTCGGACTCATCGCGTTTGCACTTCTCGTTCTACTGTTCGTCCACTTCACAGAGGCCCCGCAAGAGACGGCCCTACGGCGGTTCTCGCTAGCCCCTTCCCGGCTCGACACCAGCGATACGAGAGCTGGCGCCGCCGTCTCCCCGAACGGACGGCACATTACTTTCGGGGCCGAAGGTTTCAGTGGGCTACTCCGGGTCCAGGACATTGATCAGGACGAGCCTCGCGAACTGTTGGGTACAGAAGGTGCCAGTCTGCCATTCTGGTCGCCGGACAGCGAGTTCATCGCCTTTGCGGCCCATGGGGAACTAAGGCGGATCTCGGTGCATGGCGGCACCGTCGGACGCATCTGCTCGATCCCTGGACAAGCCTTCTACGGCGCGACTTGGAGTCCGAGCGGTGAGTCCATCGTCTTCAGCTCCGCCGGTGGGTCTTCGATGGGGTCGCTGTTCGAAGTGGCGGCGCAGGGGGGCGCCCCGACTGAGCTGGTTGTTCCCGGCGATGTAGATGAGACGGGGATCGCTGCATCTCGTCCCCATTTCCTGGCAGGCCCCGGTCGCATCCTACTGTTCACAGTTGGGTCCGCTACGGCTAGCACAATGTACATCAAGGACCTCGATACCGGGCGCACGGAGAATCTTGGGCCGGGAGACCGCCCGGTCTACTCGGCGTCCACAGGTCATCTGCTCTATCAGGAGCAGCGGAACTCTTACGATGTTTGGGCGCGCTCTCTGTCTCCGGAGACACTTGGATTCACTGCCGCGGCGTTCCCTGTTCGACAGAATGCGCGCCAGCCCTCATTGGCGGAAGATGGCACCCTCGTATACCTGGACGGTAGGTCCGAAGCGGCCCTGCCCCTTGTTTGGCTTGACAGGAGTGGGGCTAAGGTCTCGGACACAGGCGTCTCATTTCGCAACAGTACGAACCCGCAGCCTCGGATCTCTCCCGACGGTAGCCGGGTGTCCTTCATAGACGACCAACGTGTGTGGGTGCAGGATCTGTCGCGGGGCAGCCGCATTCGGCTCGGAGAAGATGCTGGTATCTCTATTTTTGCCGCTTGGGCCCCCGACGGCGAGCAGGTGGCCTTTACGTCGACTCACGTGGTTGAAGCGGGGATCTTCATGACTTCGGCCGATGGTTCGGGGGAAACCGTGGTCGTCCAGAACGGGCCGATGCCCGAGGCCTTGAACGACTGGTCTCTGGACGGCCATCGCCTCGTCTACACTTTGCTTACCAACAGCGGAATGGATCTTCGGTATGTCGAGCGTCAGGACGACGGCTCGTGGGAGGACCATTCGTTTCTGCAGAGTCCTTCGAGTGAAGCCTGGGGGAGGATCTCGCCTAACGGTCGCTACCTTGCTTACCTTTCGGACGAGTCAGGAACCAGGGAGATTTACGTGCAGCCTTTCCCTGAGGGCGGTGCGAGAACGCCAGTGTCTACGAAAGGTGGTTACGGTATTACTTGGAACAGAGACGGCACGGAGCTCTTCTATATCGAAGATCGAGAACACATGGTATCCGTCGAGGTTTCAACCGACGATGAGTTCTCCGTTGGGGATACGAAGCGACTCTTTCGCTATCCCTTCCGCGTAGGGAGCTTCGCCGCCCCACCGTACGATGTCTCACCAGACGGCCAGCGGTTCCTGGTCCGCGGTACTGCTCCAGAATCAGGCGCGGCGTCGATGCCCAAGATCCGCGTCGTACTGAACTGGTACGAAGAGTTCCGCGACCGCGAGAAGAACTAAGGGTCATCAAACACTTGGCTCGGCTATCTACCAGCCGGTCTTGGGGCCCGGATAAGGCCCCACTTGCTCGATCCGGGGGAACGTGTCGACTGTGCCGCCCGCTTCAATCACGTCCAGGCACTCTTGAGCCGCTCGCTCGATCGCAGCGGTATCCACACCGTCCCACTCCGGCAAGTAACCTTGGATCTTCTTGATCCCTTTGCGAAGCTGGCGTGTTGCGCCGACGACGTTCCTGTTGCGGTGGTGGTAGAACCCGACCGCGAAGTGAATCAAGCTTTGCAGGAACCAGCGATCGGGCTGTTTGGTCGGTGTCCAGACCTCTTCGAGGACTTCGTGGCAGTCGTAAAATTCACCGCGATTGAACAGGTCGATGCCCTCTTGGAAGAGGCGTTTGGGATCAGGCTGCATGCTAGTCTGAATATCTCATTACCGGACTGTTGATGCACCCTCAGCGGTCTAGTCTACAGCCACTCCTGACGTTCCGAATCGTGTTCAACACTGAGCGAAAAGAGCTAGAGAAGGCGCGCCGCGACGACGGACGTTTGCCGCCCGGCCAATCGCTGACGTTGAAGTGGCCGGTGCTCCACGAGGGCACGATTCCCGCGTTTGACCCCGAACGCTGGCGCTTCTCGGTGCGAGGCTTGGTCGAGGATCCGTTCGAGCTCACCTGGGACGAATTTCAACAACTTCCTCGCACCAAGGTCACCGCCGACTTCCACTGTGTCACGACGTGGAGTAAGTTCGACAACAACTGGGAGGGCGTACCGTTTTCCGCCATTGTCGAGAAGGCGCGGGTTCAGCCCGAAGCAAAGTTCGTCATTGTGAAGGCCGAGGGTGGTTACGCCACGAACGTCCCTCTTGAAGACTTGCTCCGTGACGATGTTCTTCTCGCCGACAAGCATGAGCCCGAGCCGCTTACGCCCGAGCATGGCGGGCCGCTGCGGCTGGTCGTCCCGCACCTCTACGCTTGGAAGAGCGCGAAGTGGGTGCGCAGTTTGGACTTCGTTGCCGAGGATCGCGCCGGGTTCTGGGAGCAGGTCGGCTATCACATGTACGGCGATCCGTTTAAGGAACAGCGCTATCGCGATTAGGCGCGCTTCGGCGTGGCCTGCTACGAAAATATGTCCTGGATCGGCCGACTATTCAAGAAAGAGGAGGAAGCGCCTCTGCGTGGTGCGCGGCCCGTCCGGCGTGAGAAGACTTACTCCGCCGACTCCGGCTACGTGTACCAATACTTCTACGAAGGCTACCGCGAGGCTAAGCAGGCCGATGAATCCGGGACCGTGCACGTCTTCAGCGTGACTTCCGATCGCGTCTCCCGTTTCCCTATCAACATCTTTGTTTCCGGACACGTTGTCGAGGCTTGGCAATCGAGCAACGACCGCGAGTTGACGGCGACCGAACAATACGCCGTGGTCAAGATGACACTGTTTGAAGTGTTCGACGAACGCACCGACTTCGATGGTTCGCCGTGGAATGTCGACATCAGTCTGGAGAACATCGAAGAGCACGCCGAGACGTTAGACCTATAGCGACGCGTCCCTAGCGTCGTTCTCTAGGAGAGAGGCCCTAATCATGAAGTCGCCGAAACCGGTGAAGTGTTTCGATAACACAGAGTTTCTGCGCAGCCCGCAGGCGCGGACGATTCGCATCTTGTCGGAGTACCTGGAGCCGAGAAGCCGCCTCGCCAAATACAACGTCCGCGACACGATTGCCTTTTTCGGCTCGGCGCGTTTTTGCGACGGCGAGACGGGTCAGGCTCGCGTCGCCGCCGCCGTGTCCGATGAGGAGAAAGCGTCGGCCCAAAAATGCCTCGCCGGCAGCCGCTACTACGAAGAGGCGAGGACCCTCGCGTCGCGGCTCACAGTTTGGGCTAAGGGTGTGTCTGACAAAGAGGACCGCTATGTGATTTGCTCCGGCGGCGGGCCGGGCATCATGGAGGGCGCGAACCGCGGAGCACATGAGGCCGGTGGGCGCTCAATCGGGCTCAATATCAGTCTCCCCATGGAGCAGGAACCCAACCCCTACATCACACCTGAGCTCAGCTTCGACTTCCATTACTTCTTCATGCGGAAGCTGTGGTTCGCGTACCTCGCCAAGGCGTTGGTCGTCTTCCCGGGCGGCTTCGGCACTCTGGACGAGATGATGGAGATCCTCACGCTCGCCCAGACGAAGAAGTTCCGAAAGCACATGTTGGTCGTACTCTATGGAACCGACTACTGGCACAAGGTAATTAACTTCGACGCGATGGAAGAGCTCGGGACCATTTCGAGAGAAGACCGATCGCTGTTTAGGAACGCGAACAGTCCCGACGAAGCCTTCGACATTCTCACGCCCTGGCTCAAGGAAACCTACGGCTAGCTGAGCGATGTACGCTTTCGCACAGCGGCCGAATTGCTAGGGATGGGGCCGCAGTCTTCCTCTCTATTCTGCCTCGTAAGGGCCAAAGACTTTGTTTGCGGCCCGTTCTCGGTTGCCCGATTCTTGTGAGCGCTCATGCTGCAACCTTTTGCCTGTCGGCAACGCCGTTCCGCACAGTCGCGGTCTTTGGACTCGGTCGCTTCTGTGCTAGCCTTGCTCACAGTTCCGGCCCGGGGCCCGCGACAAGGGGGTAGGTTCATGCGACGAGTCAAGATTCTCGCGACTGTTGTAGGGTTGTTCTGCGCGACTGCTGGTTGGGCTCAACAGACAGGCACCGGAGGAACTACGGGCGCAGGCGGCGGAGGAACCACGGGCGGCGGGACCACCGGCGGCACGTCTGGAGGGGGAGGCCGCGGAGGCACGAACCCCACATCCCCCGGTACTCAACAGCCAGGACGCAACCCCGATCCCTTCGGGCAACGGCAACAACAACAGATCCCGCAGCCTCAAATGCAGCGCCCGCTCATTCTCAGCGGCAGGGTCATGCTCGAGGACAGCTCACCGCCTCCGGGACCGGTGAGAATCTATCTCGATTGCGATGGGCAGCGCAAACCGGCTGGCTATACAAGCACCAAGGGCACTTTCAGCGTCGACCTCAACGATCGCCACAATGCCGCCTTCGCCGACGCCAGTATCGGCGGGTCGCCTGACGCGCTTGGGCAACGACAGAGTGGGTTCGGATCCATGGGCACCAACATGTCGACCCGCAGTGATGGCTTGGGCCGCGTGAACCTGTTCGGTTGCCAGCTCATCGCGGAACTGGGCGGCTATCAGATGGAGCCCATCCAATTGGGCTCTCGCAGTGTTTTCGATAACCCTGATGTCGGCACGATGATTCTGCACCGTCTCGACGGCGTCGAGGGTACATCGATCAGTGTTACGAGCTTGACCGCTCCCAAGAAAGCGAAGAAGGCCTACGACAAGGCCTTTAAGGAGATGCACAAGGGCAAGCCGAACCTGGGAAAAGCCTCGAAGGAGCTTGAAACGGCTGTGTCGCTTCATGCCGAGTACGCTTCGGCCTGGGATCTGCTCGGCCGTGTCCGGCTGCAGGAAGATAACCCGGAGGAAGCCCTCGCTGCATTCGAGAAGGCTGTCGAGGCGGATGCGAAGTTCCTCGACCCCTATCCCGCGCTCGCCAGTCTCGCGCTCAGCCAAGAACGGTGGGAGGATGGCTTGCAACTATCCACACAGCTCTTGCGGCTGAATCCTCACGCCACGCTGGGGTATTACTATTCAGCGATTGCTAACCTCCGCCTCGGCCATCTAGAAGCGTCAAAGAAGTCCGTACTTGAACTCAAGGAGAAAGGTGCTGATAAGAAGTTCCCGCAATCTCATCAGATTCTCGGCATGATCCACGCTCAACAAGGCCTCTATGAGCAGGCCGCCGTATCCTTCCGAGACTTCCTGACGATCGAGCCCGACGGACCGGCTGCACAACACATACAGCGGCAGATCTACGAGTGGGAATCGCTCGGAGTGATTGAAAAGCAGGAAACCGCCGCTGCGCCGGTGGCTCCCGCGGCGATTGTCGCCCCGAAGTAGTTGAAATAGCCCGGCCGAGAACCTAAGGAGGGCCGGCCTATTGGCCGCCCGGTCCTGAAAGCGGCCCGCTTGGTCCCGCGCTGGGCCGTTCGTCGAGCCTCGGGCTGTCGGTGAAGTCGAGGGTCAAGGACGTCTGTGCCGCCTGTGTGGCCTGCACCAGTTTTAGGCCGCGCAGTTTTGTTTCGATATCCTCACGGACTTCCGGTAGCGGTCGCGGGCGTCGATCCGTGGCTTTGAAGATGTAGAAGCGGCCACCGTCCTTGACGGGGTCGGAGATCTGCCCGACCGACAAGCGCAGCACCGCGTTCTTGATCGCGGGGGGCAGCGGGGAGTCGCCGCTGAACAGACCCAGATCCCCGCCCTCCTGCGCCGATGTCTTGTCATCGGAGTGTTCCTTGGCGAGAGCGGCGAAATCCGCACCGCCCCTGAGTTCGGCGACAAGTTTGTCGCCCTTGGCCTGGGCCTGTTCCTCACTGAGCCTCTCTTCGCCGTCGGGCGCCGCCGCGCCTCCGGAAGCCGGTACGTAATTGATGTAGATGCCCGAGACCCGTACGGCGCTGTAGATCGCCTGATTCTCGATGTAGTAGTCCATCAATTCCTGCTCTTCAACCACCAAGGTTCGGTTCAGTTCATTGGTGTACGCGTTGGCGAGAGCGTTCCAGCGCATGAAGTTGAACTGCGTCTTATAGGGTTCCGTCTCGAGCAGGCCTTCGTCCTCAGCGGTCTTGGCGACTCCCATCAGGTTCCGCATCAGGCCCAAGAAGTTCCGATGGCTCATCTGCGCGATTTGCGGGGCGAGTTGAGGCGGCAAATGCGAGCGCATCCGCTCCAAGTCCTCCACCGTATACTCAACGCCGTCCAGCGTCGCCAGTACTTCGCTTGATTCCCCGGGCCGTCTCTGTGACCAAGCTGTCGAGCACAGCATCGAGCCGATGGTAACGAGCAAAGTGAAATGACGCACGGTCATAGTGAAACCTCCGAGAGTTGGGTTGGTCGGGAACCGATCACGCTCTCTCAAGCGGGGATGTCCCGCGAGAACGGAATGGTGGGCCGCTGTGATACAGGGCCTCTGGCGCGGTAACTTGGTCGGATTGTAGCATGGCGCCGGTGGCCTTCCTTCTGTCAGTAGGACGTATCAACTTCCCTTTGGATAGTAGCCGGTGCGAGCCTGCACCTTGAGTCCTTTGCGTCGCGTCCGTACGCTGATTTCTTGTCGGCCGGACCCGCCTGCCCCCCCCTCCGGGGAGAAGCCGATGCTGTACTGGTTGCGGAGTTCATTTTGGATTTCGTCGAAGATCTGACGCAGCGTTCGTTTGCGCGAGACCTCGAATACATTGCCGCCGGTCTCCCGCGCCATCTTCTTGAGCGCCCCCGAGCCGCCGCCCCCGAAACCGCCTTGGCGGTAGTAGAAGCCTCGGTCGTAGTACCGCACGCCGTAGACGACCACATCAGACTTGTGAGAGGCCTCGATGGCTTCCTCGCGGCTAACTCGACTACCGTAGTCCATGCCGTCGGAAATCAGTACGACCGCCTTACGACCCACCTGCTGACGCATCATCTCGTCTGACGCCAGATAGACCGCGTCGAAAAGAGCCGTGCCCACCTTACGCCCGGAACTTGGTACCGGCCCGGGATGCATCCCGCGGCTGGAACTCTCCACCTGGAGGTCGCCGAGCGCTCTCTCAAGAAGCCGCTGCGATCCTGTTAGGTCTTGCAGTAACTCGATGTTGATATCGAAGCTGATCAAGAACGCCAAGTCCTTGTCGAGCCGCAGCACCTGTGAGAAAAACTGGCCCGCCGCGCGCTGCTCTTCGCCAATCAGCCGTTCCTGGCTCACGCTCGTATCCACGAGCAGTCCCACGGTCAGCGGTAGATCCGCCTGCTGGGCGAAGTACCGGATTGTCTGGCGTTTGCCGTTCTCTTCGAGGATGAAGTCGTCTTTACTGAGGTCCTTGACTAGCCCGCCTTTGCCGTCGCGGACCGTCGCGAGGATGTTGACCACGTTGACATCCACCGAGATGACCGCATCTTCTTGGATACCCTCTTGTGCGTCTGCTCGACCGTTCAGCCAGGGCGTGGCGGCCGAGGTGGCAAGTAGTGAGATGGCTTTTCTTCGATCCATGGTTGGACTCATTGGACGCCGGGGCTCCTCCGCCGGTTCCCGGCAATGTACTTCTGTACAGCGTTCACCCGAGTACACGACTTCGGATTATCGCAGTCCGGTAGGCCACCACCGCTAGCGGGTTGTAAGTAAGCCGCGGTCCTGTGCGGAAACTGCCGTCTCGATAGGGGTCGCCTTGACGCACTATTTTGCGGTATGCTACTGGCGACGTCCAGCGGATTCGGCTGGCGTGGGTTTATTAGTGCACTGCGGTTGCCGGCTCTAGGGCATGTTTTCTATCGTCCCTTTTTTCGCGCGTTCGGGCGCAAAGGCGTGGGACGGGCAACCGCAGCTTATAAGTGGGGAAGACAGTTTTGCAACCAAAACGATTGATCTTATTGTGTGCCGTTGCGATTGCGATGGTCTTGAGCACGGGTGTAGCGAAGGCGCAGTTTAGCCACGCCACCTGCCGAGCGGAGTCGCCGAACTCGCCAGTGCGAGCCGAGGGGCTCGCCGAGCGAACGGGCAATTTGTCCTTCGCATGCCAGCCGACGGTGGGTTTCTTCTTTATCCTCCCTCAGCAGGTGGTCACAGAGATGAACATCACGGTCGAGTTGAACGTACCGCTCGGCAATCGTGTGGACATCCACGGCATATCCGGCCTGACTGATGCTGTCTTGACGGTCAACCAACAGAATTCTTGGAATCCTCTGCCGAACTCGCAATCGGACTATTCGGTTTGGCTCGGGCCAATCGTGGGGACTAATGAGCCGCCGATTGATCCGATCCCGAATCCGCCGTTCTCCGCGCCAGCTCTGCTGAGTGAGTGTCCGAGCTTCCTGTCGCTACTCACTCCGACTCCGCCGTTCGGGCCGGACTTTTTCGATCCCCGCTGGCCCTGCCCGCAGCTTGCAACCTTGGGCGCCTCGAATCGACTTGTGTTCAATGGCGTGAAAGCGCCGTTTCCGGGCGTTGACGCCGAGAATGCCGGTGCACCCTATAACGTTGTGCCGTCGTTCCCGGAGGTCTCGGTCTTCGAGATTCACAATATCCGTGCTAATGCCGCCGCCTTAGGCGTGACTGGGGCCACGGTCGGTGGAGCCTTCGTTACCGCTCGGATCTCAATCGACCCCGGCACCTCGTTCAGCATGGTGAATTCGGTAATTAATATTGCGACGCCTGTTGTCGGCCTCATCCCAGAGATTGATGATCCGGTGATCGGCCTACAGTGCACCAGTGATTCAGCGCACGTCACTGTCACCCTCAACGAGGGCTTCGCCAGCGCCTTTAAGACTTTGGGCGCGCCGACATTTGATCAGGCCGTTGAGGGCGCCTGGGAGAACGGCTACCCGGTCCTTGAGGGTCAGGCTTTCTCCGTAGGTGGTGGGACCGCTCCCATCGCAGTCTCGTTCTCTCCGCCGGCCGAAAACGCAGGAACGGGCGGTGGCGCTACACAGGCCACCCGCTTCATGATTCGGCTGTTTAACGTGCAGCCCGGCGTAACCGTCGAAGTGCCGGAGGTGGTCAATAACGACGGCGGCGAGAGTGATTGCGAGCCCGACGCGCTCTTTGCCGGCGAGCTCTGCATTCAGGTCGTTACCGGTACCGACTCCGACGGCGCGGGCGGAAGCTCCAGCGGGGCCGGAGCAGGCAGTTACCACACGGTTCCGATTGATAGTGACGGCAATGGCTTTGTTGTCTACGAAGTGGGCGACGCTGATCCATTCGACCTAGAGGATATCGACGTCGAGTTCTGGTTCTCCTGGGAGTTTGACCCGGAGAACGACGAGCCAGGGATCGGTACAGCCTTGATGGACGTCCGATTCGCTCCTCTCAGCGATGTAGGCGAGCCTAGCAATGAGCCTGTCCCCCGCTTTGTCGACATTGGCGACGATCCGGTCGCTGTCCTCACGATCCAGCGCTGCTCAACGACCTTGTTGTTCCCGTTCGTGTCCAATCGCGCCGGCTTCGATACCGGTCTTGTGATCGCAAATACTTCACTCGATTGGAAGGGTACGGTTCCGCAGGATGGCCGTTGCATGATCCACTACATCGGTTCCACCGGCGAAAGCGGTGTGATGCCTGACGATGATCTCTCTGGGGTGATTCCGGGCGGTGAGCAGTTGGTGTTCACGCTCTCGCAAGGCAATGCCGCTCGGGAGGTCAACGGCGCCCCGAACTTCCAGGGCTTCGTGATCGCAATGTGTGAATTTCAGTATGCCCATGGCTTCGCGTTCATGAGCGACAGCACCGCGGGCGTACCTACTTGGTCGCAGGGCTATCTGGCCCTCGTCTTGCAGTTCGGCTCCGACGACGGCGAGTTCGTCCGTCTCATTAACTGCGACCAGGGGAACGCAAAGGAGAGCGTCACTTGCCCATCGGAGGAGCGCGCCCACTAGCCCGGGCCTACGATGACCAAAAGCACCCCACGGCAAGGAGGTTGTCCTGCCGGTTGTTGCCTGCAGGGAGCGCAAGACTTTGCTATACTCAACCTCCGTGCGGGTCTCCGTCTGCGAAGGCGATGGCCGCCGGGGGGTCTCGAATCCTGTCGTGAGTGTGAAGGAGTCTTGACTCTGTGGTAGGAATTATGGTACTAGTGTCCTGTGCGGGGTGTGTAGCACCTTGCTTGGAGTGGGTTTATGAGCAGACCGACTACTGAACTTCAACGTCCCGTCACGGAACGTTCGTATTTGGCGGAACGGAAATCATAAACGTTATGATTCGCGGCACTGATCGCGAACACGAAAAACAACTAACTTGGAAAGCAGCAACCTAACAGTAATGTCCCCTATCAATGGTGGGTTCGAAGTACTCAAGATGTGTGTGGAACAACGAATGAATTTCTCTTGTGGAGAGAAGGAGAGTAAGATGGCAGCTTTTAAAAGATTTTCGATTGCGCTGGCCCTCGTGGCTTTTGCGCTTTCGAGCATTCCTTCAGCCCAAGCCCAATTTAGCTTCCCGGTTCAGCCCCTTGGGCGCATCGTTTGCGTCTATAGTGCGGTCCCGAACCAGGTTCGCTCCGAGGGTTTGGCTGAGCGGACTGGTGATGCGCGTTTGGACTGTAGCAACGACGGGGTGTATAACCCCTTGGTTCCTCAGAACAACATCATCACTCAGTACGTGCTGGCGAATATCACCGTCCAGCTTAATACCGCGGTCACGAATATGCTTAATGTCGGTGGCGACGGCGCCACTGTGACCGACTCGGTCTTGATTGTTAATGACAACAACCACTTTGCCCCGATCGACTCGTCCCTATTTCCGGGCGACGCCTTGGCGTGTAGTACCACCGGTGGCAACTTTGGGATCCCGGACGACCGCTATCCGTGTCCGCACAAGGGCCGTCTTCAGGGTCCGAATGCTTTGAGTTGGGATGGTGTGCAGTTCCCGGTTCCCGGTGCGCCGAATGATCAGTTCAATCTGCCTGCTCCCGGCGGCCCCGACAACGTTCCTACGTGCATCGATATCTTCGACCAGGACAGCGACGATTCCTGCTTTGACGTCGTCACGACGATTCGTATCACGAACATCCGTGCTAATGCGGCGGCCGTGGGCGCTGGTGGAGCGATCTTCGCCAATCTCACGATCTTCTCGTTTGCCGGTATCTCGGTTACGCCGAGCAACCAGCAGACGGTCGCAAATGTCTTCCAGGGCTTGACCGTTGACTTTCACGATCCGCTCGCGGGCTTGCAGTGCGAAGAGTTCCATGACGAATTCTTGCTGACGTTGAACGAAGGTTTCGCTGGTTCCTTCAAGACGCTGGGAGCACCCACGTTTGTTCAGGGTGATTTCGCGGCGGAGAACGGCTACCCGGTCTGCGAAAGCGAAGGTGGCGGTCCTCTTGGTGGCGCTTGCTTTGATCCGCAACAAAACGCCGGTACCGGTGGCGGCGCTACGCAGGCAACTCGTTTCTTGCTGCGCTTCTTCGGAATTCCAGACGGCATCACCATCAAGGTTTATGATGCGGTCGACGAAGGCGGCCCGGGCACCTTCGGCGATTGCGAGGTTAACGGTGCCTTTGGAGACCAGCAACTGTGTGTCGAGCGCGTTGCTGGTGCTGATGAGGACGGCGCTGGTGGTGGTTCTGTTGGAGGCGACGATTCGACCTACGAGGTCGGTCTTGATTCCGACGGTAACGGCTACGTTGTCTACGAAGTCAAGGACGGTGACCCGTTCCTGACCCAGGACATCACCATCCCTGTCATTGTCTGGTGGGAACCCGATACGGGCGAAGATAAGCCCGCGATTGGCTCCGGTCAGATCAGCGCAACCTTTGGACCTCTCAGCGATGAGGGTCAAGCGGGTAACTTCCCGAAACCACGCTTTGTGGACACGGGCGGAGATCCCTTCAACTTCATTAGTGTTGTGAGATGTTCGACGACCCTGCTATTCCCGTTTGTATCGAACCGCTTCGGCTTCGATACGGGCTTCGCAATCTCGAACACCTCCATGGACTGGAAGGGCACGGCTCCCCAAAAGGGTCGCTGCATGATCCACTACATCGGCAATACCGGTGACGCGCCTGACTCCATGCCTGATGACGACATCTCGTCGATCATTGAGGGTGGCGAGCAAGTCACTTGGACGCTGTCGATGGGCAATCCCGTATGGGAGTTGAATGGAGCACCTGACTTCCAGGGCTTCGTCATCGCGATGTGCGAGTTCCAGTACGCTCATGGTTACGCGTTCATCACCGATGCCACCAGTGCGATTCCGAACTTTGCCCAGGGCTACTTGGCTCTGGTTCTGCAGTTCGGCGTCGACGGTCGACTCATCAACTGTGCAGCTGGCGGCAATGCCGACCCGACCTGTTCTTCAGAGGAACGGGCTCACTAGTCAAAACAACCAGTAGTGGTCTAACTACCACTACGTAACCCTTAGGCGAGGGGGGGGGCTTCGGCCCCCCCCCTCAACTTTTTGGTGGCCCTTTTCGCCTCTTCCTCCGCGATATCCGGCACATGACCCCCTTCCCCGCTTCGCCATCCACCTCTCGTCGCCTTGTTCCGGACCCGGGCTCAAGCTCCCGCATGTGTGGTGAGTTACGCTACCTTCCACGGGCATAAGAAAACTTGATATCATTCTTAGAACGCCCCGCACTTGCTGTCCGCACTGATCGCCCGTAAGGGAGAATTACTCCATGTTGAAGTCTTCGAGAGTGCCCTTGTGCATTCTTCTCCTCGTCCTAACGCTGACGATCTCGTCCGCGCAAGATAGAGCCTTCCTGTTCCCTACGGGCGGCTCAAACCTGGTGACTGTCCTCGACGCCGCTGACCTAAGCGAGCAAGGGACCATCATGGCCACCGCGACCGGTTCCGACCTCATTGCCACGCCGCGTGGAGACCGCTACTACGTCCTCAGCCCAACCCAAACGGACACCGTCGTCGTAGTGGACGCGCGCACCCTGAACGTCCTCCAGCGCATCAGCCTTGCCGTTGGCGCCTCCGACGCGGTCATCTCGCCCGACGGCGAATACCTGCTTGTGACCGCCGGGGCACTACACGTTTTCAGTACGACTACTGACCAGCCTGTCGCGGCGCCTGTCCCGGTGGGCAGCGGTCCCCGCCAGATCGTCGTGAGCCAGACGTCCGATCGCGCGTATATCCTGGCGGCTTCGGGCCAAGAGATCCAAGTCGTCGACCTGACCACCTTTTCCGTTACGGCCGTGATTGACACGCCCAGTCTTTCCTCGATCACCCTCCTCGAAAGCGCCAATCGTCTCGTAGGGCTGGAGGGCGATGGCATTCGCCTCTACGACGTCGCGTCCAATACCGAAATCGACACCATCGACTCGCTGTTTCCGATAATCAACGGAGAACTTCACCCCGTACCCGGCGACACGAAGGTGGTCGTTCTGAACAAGGGCTCCGCGCCAAACAATACCTCACAGATCTTCGACGTCGTGAGCCGTCAGGTCACCACCATCGGTATCCCTGCCACGTCCGGCCTCCGTGAGCTCATCGTCATCAACGCCGAGCGCGCGATCGCCGTTGTATTCGAAACCTCCGACCTCGCTGAGATCGACCTCACTACGACCCCTAGCGCCACGGTCACACCACTCGACATTGATATCAACGCGCGCAACATGGCCGCTTCTCCCAATGGACGCTTTGTCTATATCTCGTCACTCTCGGAATCCCGTCTGATCCGCTACGACACCGAACTCTCCGAGATCACGCACGACATCAACGCGCCCATACCGCCGCGGAGTACCGGGACCGCGTACGCGCCCTCCACCAAGCCCCCCGCTACCCTAGAGGTCTTGAGCGGTAGGGAGCAATACCTGCCGCCTGGCGCGAGCACCCGTTTCGCTATGGCGGTTCAGGTGAAAGATGAAGACGGAACCCCGCTGTTCGATGTGCCGGTGGTGTTCGACAGTCCGATCAGCGACGAGGTCGTTCTTGATCGGGCGCAGCCCGTCCGGACAAATGCGAACGGCGTGGCCGCTGTCAACGCGACGATCCTCACCGCCTCCAAACTCTCCGATGCATCGGGGGTGACGGCGAGCCCGATCGACGCGACCGCGGTTGAGCCGCCTCCGCTACCCATCCAACCTATTGATGGGAAGGGGTTCGTGGAGCCTTTTGAGACCATACCTATCACCGCGATTACGAGCGGGGGCCTGTCTGAAGTCTTCACACTTAACATCATCCGCGTTACGGGAATCAACATCGTGTCCGGCAACTACCAGATCACTGGGCCTAGAGCCCCGTTCACCGACCCCTTTGTGGTCCTCGGGACGGACGAGACCGGCAACCCGCTCCCGCCCGGAACACTTATCATCTTCACCCCGAGGGGCGCTGACTGCCCGGATATTGTCACCGAAGTGGACAACAATGGCTTCGCCACTGTTTCGTGCGTCGCAACCGAGATCCCGCTGGGCGTATCCGCCTTCTTTCCGGGCGAAATGACAGCGTCAGTCCTCGGCGGTTTCGGTCTTGGCTCGGTGACCTTCGACTTCACCGTTTCCATATCCGCCGGCAGCGTCAATGTCGAGGTCGTTTCCGGAAACGGCCAGACCGGCCGGACCGGCGAGATGCTACCCGCCCCGTTGGTGTTCCAGTTGGATGCCATCCCTCTCGGGTTCGGACAATCACTGATCGGCGTTACGCTCGAACAGATCGGCGGCGCCGGCGCGGTCATCACTCCCCGTTTCATACCTACTCGGATCAATACTCCGAACCCGGTGAACGTCATCCTGGGGCCGGCTGCGGGCCCGGTTACGATCCGCGCGCGTGCTCTCGCTCCCAAGTCGCCGACCGTGGATTTCATGATCGATGCGATTGGCGGCGTCGCGACTTCTTTCGACACCGAGGGTGACCAACAGAGCGGGCGTATCGGCCGTACACTCGATTCTCCGCTTCGGATGCGTGTTCGCAACGAGTTGGGAGATGTCATTGCCTTTCCCGTCGTTGCGTGGGAGGTCGTCTCCGGTGACGCCAGTCTGCTCACCGGTGCGGATCCAGATGGAGCGACCGCGGTTGTCAGCCTGGGGAACACGCCGGGGCAGATCGCGATCCGCGCGACCATCGGCTCCCTTGTCGCCACCTTCAACGTGACAGCGACGCCGCCACAGGTGGCGACGATCAACCCGGTGGAGGGCTTGGGCCAGGTGCTTCAGGTCGGCATGATCTCCGAACCGCTCCTCGCCGAAGTTCGTGAGCCCGACACTCGACCTGCCTTCGGCGCGTTTATCGATTTTTCGGGTCCCCCGAATGTAGAGTTACTTTCCCTCGCCCCGACGCCCACCGTCGGCAATCCGCTTCGTCTGCAAGCCGATGAGACCGGCCGCGCCGGTGTTCGCGTGCGTCTCCTCGACATCCCGCTCTCTGGTTCTAAGGGTGCGGCGAGTAGCATTGCGATCACTGCTTCGGTCGGTGGCGGTCCGCTTACCAGTTTCCCCATCACCGTGATCGGCCGTGATCCCCTCTTCGTGGGCGCCGGTGTTGGAAACGCCGCTACTTTCGTTCCCGGGGTTGTTCCAGGCGGTCTTGCAACGATTTTCGGCACGGGCCTATTTGAGGGTGTCAACGGAACTGTTCAGGCTGGCGGAGCTACCACGTTTGGCGGCACAACCATCAAGTTCGGAGGGGTCGCGGCCCCATTGCTCGCTTTCTCGAACGCCAACGGTTCCGAGCAGATCAACCTCCAAGTCCCGTTCGGTATCCCGACCGGTCAGCCGGTCAATATTGAGGTGAGCAACAACGGTTCCAGTCTATTCGTCGGAGGCGTGCCGGTCTTCTCGACCCAACCGGGCGTTTTCGAGGTTCCCCTCGGCGGCGGCGTCACGGGAGGGGCTGTCATCGATGCGGCTACATTCCAGATCATCACGCCACAGAATACCGCGGCCCAGGGGCAAGCCCTTGCGCTTTTCTATACGGGTGGGGGGCAGGTATCACCTGGTGTTGGTACCGGTGTTGTTGGCCCTGTTCCACCATCAGAGACTGTGCTGACGGCGGAAGTATTCGTAGACGGTGTGCCTGCGCAAGTTACCTTTAGCGGCTACGCTCCGGGGTTCTTTGGGCTATACCAGATCAACTTCATCGTCCCTGAGGGTACGAACTGCGGGACTCGATCGCTAGTGGTTTCAATCGGCGGCGCTTCGAGCCCGGTCAGCACTGTTAACCTGACCTGCCCGTAGCGCTTCCTGCTTGGGGACATGAGGTAGATAGTGCTGGGGAACATGCCTTTGCGGGTATGTTGACCGTCGCTTGTTACGACGCTGGCCGTGTGTCGAGGGCCGTGATCACCTTGTCGACAATGGGCTAATTGTCGACAAGGACCTTGATTGCAAATCTTTGCATGAGCGGCAGTACGCCGAAGTAGATATCTCGCTCGCCAGTGAGGTTTGCCACCGTTGGGTCATAGGTGAAGCGGATTTCCCGTTGCTCACCGGGTTCGACCTGCCCCTCGCCTGTGTCCACGGTTAAGCCAGGCAGATCCGCGCCCTGCTTCTCGATCTCTAGTTTGGCGGGCCCTGTGTTGTGTAGAACCACTGACCGTTCAACCGGCTCGTCGCTCCCTCCCGGGAAGCGGACTTGCCGCGTTTCGACGGCGTACATGTTCTGAAGCGCCTCGGGTTTGATCCCTTGGCCCGAAAACGCTCCCGCCGTCACTCCCTGAGGGGCTCCCGTTCCCCCCTTCATCTCGCCGAAGGGGCTTTCCCGCTTCCGCTCCTCCATGTGAAGGAACCAATTGTCGTTCACCCAGACCCATTTGCCGCCCACGGGAAGCTTGAATGGCGTCGCACCCATCAGCGGAGACATCGTATCCACGTTCACAAGCACTTTCGCTTCATCGAACTGCTCGTTGAACTGAATGGTTGCCACCTCGAAGCCCAGCAGCGGCTTCTTTGGTGCGTTGTAAAACAGATCCTTTGACTCTTCGGTGACGAGCGCCTCAGCCTGCCGAAACTTGGCTTCCTTGAAGTAGGTGTAGAACTGAACGACACGAGCCTTTACGGCGTCCATCACCTCAGGGGGGGCACCGCGGAAGGTAGTCTCCTCCTTCTCACTCGCCAGGCACACAGAGATGCTCAACACCACACAGGCCACCAAGAAAAGCCGCTTCATGATCCACTCTCCCACATACACGTTGACTCGATTATAACAGCGGGTTTTCACCCTTCCGACCCCTGAAGTGCCGTCTGTCACGCCCTTTGGGCCCACTCATGAGACGCAGTGGAGTGCGATTTCGTTAGGTTTTTCGGATGTCGCGGTGAGCCACGTTCACCTCGATACCGGCACTAGACAGATTGCGGCTGATCGCCTCGGCGATCATCACCGAGCGGTGGCGTCCCCCGGTACAGCCGAACCCAATCGTCAGGTAGCTCTTGCCCTCGCGCTCGTAGTGAGGCACGAGATAGAGCAGTAGATCGGAGATCCGGCCGATGAACTCGCCCGTTTGTGGAAACGACCGAACGTAGCGAATCACCTTCGGATGCTTGCCCGTAAGGCTCTTGCATCCAGGAACGTAGTGAGGGTTCGGTAGGAACCGAACATCGAAAACCAGATCACTGTCCGTCGGTACACCGTGCTTGAAACCGAAGCTGTTGACCGACACCAGTAGCCGCGGTGTCTCCCCCGGATTCCGGAACCGCGTCACGATCAACCGTCTCAGGTCGTGAATGTTGAACTGCGATGTATCGAGAATCAGATCCGCCAGCTTCTGAATCGGCTTCAGCGCCTTCCGTTCGGTCCCGATGCTCTTCAATACCGTCGTTCCCGTACCCAGTGGATGTGGCCGTCGGGTTTCACTAAAGCGCCGCTGGAGCACGCCATCCTCGGCCTCGAGAAACAGTAGGAAGACGCGATTCTGCTTCTGTAATTCCTGAAAGATTCCAGGAAATTTCTTGAGAGCTCCCCCTTCACGTATGTCGACCACTAGGGCCGCTCGTGAGATCTCAGGAGAGTGTCGGCATAACTCCGCGAATGTGGGGATCAGGTCGATCGGCAAATTGTCGACCGCATAGAATCCCATATCCTCGAAGACTCGCAGTACCGTGCCTTTACCCGAACCGCTGAGTCCGGTGATGATGACGAGTTCGTGACCGACGCCCGCCGTGCCGTCGGAGGGTATCACCTCCGACGGCAGGCTTGCTTTCGTTGGCTTCGGTTTACGCCGGGACCCGCTCATGATGGCAAGGGTAAGACTGCTTAACTCGCCTCGATGAGTTCGAGCCTACCGTCACGACGGCGCAACAAGACACGCAAGTCCCCGCTGTCCGCGTCGCGATACGTGATATGCTCGCCGTCGACTTCCTCGATCTGGAGCATGGCTTCCTCGACGGTCATCGGTTTCGGAGCTACGTTGTTCGAGCGAATAAGTCCCCCCGAATTCCGTGGCTTTGTCTTTGCCTTGGTCTTTGCCTTTGCCTCGGGCGCGGCCTCGGCCTCTTCCGGCGGGGCCGTTTGCGAGTGAGCCGCTCGTTGGCTCTTGTGCCGCTGCACGTCGATCAACTTGTGCTTGTTCTTGACAACTTGTTGTGTAAGCTTATCCACAGCTGCCTGAACCGCGTGGAACACATCCACATTCGATCCGCTGACGACGAGCGTATGATGCAAGGCCCGCAACGTAATCTCGGCATCATACTTGTGTCGCTGTCGTCCCACTGTGACGTGGGCCTCCAGGTCCCGGTTTAGCCCAAGGACCTTGTGGCACTTCTGGAACTTCGCTTTCAGCTTGCGCTCCTGTGATTCCGAGAATGGCGCGGGCCGCCCTGTGTAATGAACCTTCATTTAAACAACGAACCTCCTATCATGATGCAACTTTTTTCTTCCTCCGACGGTGAGTGGAGGGAATATTCAAATCCTCGCGGTACTTCGCGACCGTTCGCCGTGTCACCGAGATCCCGTTCTCCTTGAGAATCTGACTGATCCGATCGTCGGTCAGCGGCTTCGTGGGGTCTTCCTGCTCAATCATCTTCTTCACTTTACGCTTCAACAGCAACAGCGGGATCGAGGCACCGGCCGGCCCCTGGACCGCTTCGGAGAAGAAGAAGCGCAGCGCGTAAACACCGTGTTCCATGTGGGCGTACTTGTTGGCCACGGCCCGGCTCACCGTTGAGGGGTGAACACCAATCTCCTCAGCGATATCTTTAATCATCATCGGCCGCAAGTACTCAAGGCCATGCGAGAGGAATCCGCCTTGCCGTCGAATCACCGATTCACATACCGAGCGGATCGTCTGCCGTCTTTGCTCAATATTTCGCAGCAATTGAATGGCCGAATGGTAGCGTTCGCGCACGTAGTTGCGAACTTCCTTACTTGATTTGCCGCGGTCGAGCAGCCGCCGATAGCCGCGGTTGAGCCGCACGTCGGGCAGGTCATCCTCGTTGAGCACGGCTCGAAACCCGTCCGCCGACTTAACGAAATAGACGTCCGGCTCGACCATCCGGTTTTCCGAAGCCGCGTAGCGTTGCCCGGGCCGCGGATCGAGTGTTCGAATCAGCGCCACGGCCTGCTCAATCTCTGTGAGAGCTCGCCCTATCTTGTCCGCGATCGCCGCGAGATCTTTGTTTTCCAGATCGGTGAAGAACTCCTCGATAATCGTCGTCGCCGTGCCGTCTTCCGGCTCGCACTCGCGAAGCTGGATCAGTAGACATTCGCGCAAGTCCCGCGCCGCGATGCCCAGCGGGTCGAAGGTCTGCACCAACTCCACCGCCGCTTCGGCGTCCGCCACCGAAACGCCGGCCGTTACGGCGAGTTCATCTAGCGTCGCGGTCAGGTAGCCATCTTCGTTGAGGTTGCCGATCACCGCGTCCGCTGCCGCGATGACTTCTTTGGATCCTCGCGACACACTGAGCTGCCATTCCAGATGGTCGCTCAGTGTGGACGGTTCCGCTAGAAACGTCTCGAAAGAAGGCCGCTCGGATACCTCGCCCGCGGGCGCGCGCGGGCCGGAATCGAGGTAGTCATCGAAGTATGCGGCGAGATCGATTTCGCTGAACGCGTCATCGTTGACTTCGCCGTCCGCGTCGGACGCGGAGTCCGTCGCTTCTTCTGCCGGGGTGGCGTCGTCGGGTTCAGAGGCCTCTTCCCGCTCCTCGCTTAGTTCGAGGACAGGATTTTCTGATAATTCCTGATTGATCTCCGCCTTGAGGTCTAACTTGTTGAGAGCAAGCAGTTTGACCAACTGCCGCAGGCTTTGGGTGAGGACCGGCTTCTGAGAAAGCTTAAGGCCGAGCCGTTGCTGCATCAACATAGGATGGCGCGTAGTTGAGGGTGCTTAGCAATTAGTATACCAATCGCTCTTCGCGCGCCTGAATCACGGATTTATCCCCCTGAGGATTCCACCGGCGTGCGCGGCTTTCCCTGTTTCTCCTGGGGCTCCGCGAAGTCGACATTCGACCCTTTTACGGGTTGTTCTTGATTGATCGGCTCGCGAATACCAAAGCTGAACGATTCGCCCAGGTAGACCCGCCGGACCTCCGGGTCTGATTCGAGATCCTCGGGAGGCCCCGACCGAAAGACCTCACCGTTGTGGATGATATAGGCCCGATCCGTCACGCTGAGTGTTTCTCGCACGTTGTGGTCGGTGATGAGGATGCCGATCCCCGATTGCCTCAATCTCGAGATGATCCTCTGCAACTCCAAGACCTGCTTGGGATCAATCCCTGAAAATGGCTCATCGAGCAACAGAATGCGCGGTGAGATTACGAGCGAGCGGGCGATTTCCACTCGCCGCCGCTCGCCGCCTGAGAGCTGATAGCCGCGGTTGCGCCGCACCGTCTCCAACCCTAATTCCTCGATCAGTGTGTCGAGCCGCTGTCGCCGCTCGCGCCGGCTCATCCTTAGCGTTTGTAGGATGGCCAGGATGTTTTCTTCAACCGTCAGTTTGCGGAAAACCGACGGCTCTTGCGGCAGATAACTGATACCGAGCCGTGCCCGTTCGTACATCGGCGTATCGGTAATATCCTTGCCGTCGTAGACGACTCGGCCCGAATCCGGGCTGATCAAGCCCACGATCATGTGGAACGAAGTCGTCTTGCCGGCGCCGTTTGGCCCAAGCAGTCCCACCACCTCGCCCAGGTTGACGGAAAGCGACACCTCCCGCACGACACGGCGGCCGCGATAGCTCTTTGAAATGCCTTCTGTAGCGAGTTGGCTCATCCAACGGACCGTGGAGGGCTCAAGGGCCTTTACGTCTGAGGGTGCGAGCAGGTTCCGCCTCGCTGCCCTGAACGAGAAGCCTATCATCGTCGAGATAGTAGGTCAATTGCGTGCCCTCGGTCCGTCCTCGGCTCCCATCCTGCACCGTTGCCGGCTCACCTGTCAGGATCACTTTGGATTCGTGAGGGTAGTACTCTCCCTCCCGGCCTGCTCCTTGGCGGGCATCCGAACCCTTGTTCTCGACGATGCGCACGTTGCCCGCCGCGAACGCTTTCTTGAGCCGGCCTTGCGCGCCCGCCTCGTTGTCGGCACTGAGATATCCCTCCAGCCGGTCTGACGAAACCGTCAGATCGGTACGCCGCAACTCGGCCGAACCTACATAGACCATGAGCTTGTTCTGTTCGTTGTAGTCCAGCGCCGATGAGCTGATCCGCACCAAGCCAGAACCGGGCCGCGTACGTGAAGCTGAAGCCACACTTTCCTGTTCCGTTAGGTAGTTCACCACATGGCCATCTGCTTTTAGGGTTTTGGCTGCTCTGTCAATTTGGATCCGATCGGCCTCAAGCCGGTCTTGCTCCTGCCAAAGCCTCGCCTCGCCGCTGAGAGTGAGCAGGCCGGTTTCTCCCACCGAAGCGATCTCCTCGGCGGTCGCGAATACCGGTTGCCCCGCTGCGAACAACCCGCCCGAGTCCTTGTCCTGTGCCTTCTCCGCAGATCCTTCCGTAAAGCTCGATGAGGCCCTTCCGCTTGCCGTATAGTCGCCGGTGTTTTCGTCGAGCACGATGCGGTCCGCCCGAACCGTCCCCGTCGGATCCCAGACCTCCGCCGCCACGCTCAATTCGACTTCGTTGCTCGCGGTCTGAAACAGCGCCTCGCCCGCGCGACCTTCCCGCTCTCCCCGCCGGAATCGGAAGCCCGCCCACTGCTTCATCTGCTGTGCTTGTCCGGTCTCTGGGTCGAAGCTTCCTTCGAAGTTCTCACTCCAGGTTCGTAAGGGGGGAGCCGCTGCTCCGCTGTCATCGATCGAGCTACTTTCCACTTCGACTTTACCGGTCGCTTTGAGCTGCTCGATGCGATTGCCTTGCCCGTAGAGCCCCTGAATGCGATCCGCCTCCAACCGACGTCGGACGCCGGCCTTCTTTCCCGTTCCTGTTCCGGGTTCGAGGTCCAGCCGTCCTCGGCTCAACGTTGAGAGAGCCTGCAAGTCCGATCCGTTCTCGGCCATGCGCAACTCGATCCAGTCGGCCTGCAAACGCCGCATTCCACCCCCTCGGGATACGGCGGGGTGCTCTTCCACGCGCGCCTGTTCACGCAGGTGAACCATCCGCAGCAGACTCTCCGTTGATTCGGGTCGGGGCTGGTAGTCCAGGTCGATGCGATTTCCCCAGGCTTCGATCCGCGACGTGGCGCTCCGTGACTCAAGCTTGGCAGCGCCGATCGCACTGACTTTCTGGAGCGCCTGCGCCTCATTGAGCATCACGTCAAGCTGTCGCGACGAGTACTCGACCGTACGCGTCTCCTGCCGGTTGAATCCTTCTGTTTCCCAAGCTACGATGCGCCTTGCCAACCCATCCTCAAGCTGCACGGTTGCCCGTCCGGCCTTCAGCTCCTCGGGCCCGCGCTCAACGACAACGTTGCCTTCGAACTCGATCCGTTGGGCGTCTTCGTAATACACCAGCCCGTCGGCGTGCACTTGGGCGGGCGGGTGGCCGTTCGTGCCAAATCGCTCAAGGAATACGCCCGACTCCATCCGAAAGAATCGCTGTGTCGGGTCGTAGTAGGCGCCGGTCGAATATCCCCGCCCGCCATTGAACTCATACTCGGCATAGCGTTCGGTGGCGCAGATCCCGGTCTTGCTCTCAAACGTAACGCCCGATGTGCGGATGCGTGTTGGCGCCGATTCACGCGGGTCTGCCCCGTTTGGGATGCCCAGCGTGATCGAGACCTCCGCGTCGCTATAGAGCTGTTCCTTGCTCGTGTCGAATACTCCGGCCGGGGTCTCAACCAAGTCGTAGGTGCCCCGGCTCTCGTGGAGAATCTTTAGCTCGACATCTTCGAGGTTGAGTACCGAGCTCTCATTCGACTGCCGCAATCCCCCGGCGGTAATCTCAATAGCCCGCTCGCTGCCCGATGACTGCGACCAACTCCAGCGGCCCGATTGCGTATTGAGATTTGAAGGGATCGTATCCGGCTCGACGACACGCACCCTGAGGTTGGCGTCCCGCGTGTCGATGTAGTCGGAAATTACCGCCGCGACCACTGCCCCAACACCCAGAAGCAACAGGAATCGGAGCGTCTTCATGACCGGCCGACGAGGCGGCGAAGTGGCTCAGACGGACTTGTCTTTGGGAGTTGCAATGCTTCCCTGTAGCCGCCGCTCGTTCGTTGGCTTCAGGATATCAGCAACGGGGCTTTTCGGCCTTGCCGGCTCCCCTACCAGTTGGTCACCGACCCATCCGGGCGATGATACAGCGGGATCGGCCGCGCATGCTCCGTGATTTCCGCGAGCAGCGTCAACGGGCCGGTATCCAACTCAATCCCAAGCCCTGGCCGTTCATTTGGCCACATCTTGCCGTTACGGAAGTCATAGCACTGCGGCAGGTGCGGCAGATCGTGATTCCCGTCGCCGGTCATCTCCATCATCGTCGGCCCCGAAAACGCCCCACAGCAATGTACAAGCGCCGTTTCGCCGATCGGTCCGGTGAAGTGCGGCGTCAGCCCGATGTAGTGCGTTTCGCACAACGCCGCAATCTTCATGAACTCCGTAATGCCGCCCGAGTTTGGGATGCTGACGCGCGAGTAGTCCATCCAGTCGTTTTCGATCAGTTCGTTCACGTCCCAGCGGTCGCCGAAGTGCTCGCCCACCGCGATCGGGACGTTCACCTTCTCGCGGATCGTCTTGTAGATGCTGACGTTCTCCGACCGAATCAGATCCTCGACGAAATAGGGCGTCAGGTCTTCAATCAGCGAACTCAGCCGCACCGCGTCCGCCACGTCGAGGCGCGTGTGATAGTCGATCGCCCAGTCACCGTTGTCGCCCACGCCTTCGCGGATTTCCTGGCAGCGCCGATAGGTCTCGTTCACCATGCGTTGTGAAACGAACCCTTCATCGGAACCGTTGCCCGGCCCAGCGACGCTTGTCCGGAACGCGCGGAAGCCTGCTTCGATGCACGCGCGCGCCGTTTCCTTGAGACTGCCTTGATTCGGATAACCCGTCGAATAGCACTCGACATGCTCGCGTGTCAGCCCGCCCAGTAGTTCGTAAACAGGTACGCCGAGCGCTTTCCCCTTGATATCCCATAGCGCTAGGTCAAGTCCGCCCAGTGCGTGGATCTTCTCGCGCCCCGGCGGATAGAAGTAGCCGCGGTACATCGTCTGCCAAAGATGCTCGATCCGCCTCGGGTCTTCGCCGATGATCATAGCCGCAAGCTGCTCGACCGTGTCCTTCGATCCACCTTCGCCAATACCCGTGATGCCCTGATCGGTTTCGACCGTGATGACGTTCATGCT
>Ga0302123_10000284_pt1 | contig 41760 bp, 32 predicted proteins | sample CB21_321_MG_FD_203109 | JGI IMG/M metagenome (GOLD analysis project Ga0302123, IMG submission 203109) | Marine microbial communities from Western Arctic Ocean, Canada - CB21_32.1 | ecosystem: Environmental > Aquatic > Marine > Oceanic | place: Canada: Western Arctic Ocean | collected 2017-09-28 | reverse complement strand
GCCATCGAAACCTATATCCAAAACCACAACCAAGCCCCCCGACCTTTTGTCTGGTCCGCCACTGCCAACCAGATTATCCGCAAGGTCTCTAAATGTAAAATTATTTTAGAGACACTACACTAGGGGGCAGCATGGTCCGGTGGTTCTGGATCGTGACCGCGATCCGGCCGATGATGTCGTCGTTGGAGCACGTTCGTGTGATGACGTCAGCCGCGCCCTGATCTCTCAATCGGGCTGCCCGGGCAGGATTCTGCTGGGACGAGATCAACACAATCGGCGCCACGGCTCGTTCAAACCGGCGAGCCGCCACCAACTCGCTACGAACACGCTCCCAAGAGTCTGCTGCGGCCCCCTCGGTATCCATCACGATCACGTCGACTTCGAGGTGACGGAGCCGAGGGAGTGCCTCATTCGGGCATGCAAACTCGTCAATCCGGCACCCCCGGGTAGCGAGGAGGACCCGCAGCCGGTCTCGCAGATCGTTAGCGGAACTCACCAGAATCACTCGGGCGGACTCGGGAAAGGGTAGCGATCTGTCATCTATGCCACTGTCGAGTGAAGTCATATAGTGTACGGCCATAGCATTTGAGGTTCCAGTCGAGGAACGGCTCCTAAGTTATTGGTATTACAAGCAGTAGCCAGCGTGTTGCATCTTGTCTCGATCACGTTCTGAACAGTGGACAAGCTGTCGGTTATCGGGTTCGGCGTCATAACTCCAACCAACGAAAAGAGATTCTCCCCCCAGTCGCCACGCTTGCGATTCGACCTGCGAGTTGCAGATTGCAAATCGTTCTTTCCCATGTGGCTGGCGCGGATCCGGAGCCGCGCTCGTGGCAGATTTCTGGCGGTCGCCGCCAAGATCTTGACGTATTGACCGTGAGACCGATTGGACTAGCCCTTGTTTCTTAACGAGTTATGCCCCTCACTCTGAGTGGCATGCGTGGTGCATGTTCCTCGGCCGAACGCACGAGCAAGGTCTACGGATGTCGCCCGAAACCAAAACCCTACCGGGAACTCAGGTTTTACCCACTTTGGCGTGGTGTTTGTCTAGCTGCTCGCAGTTCCTACCCGTACAGCCGAGAAACGTCAGAAGGAGACCGTGAATGCCATCGTCAGCCACAGCCACCGCAAAGGCCACCGCCGAAGCGACCGCAACGCGAACCCAAGAGATCATGGCGCGCCCTTGGAGCAAGGCCGAGCGAGATGAGCTCATCGTCAAACATCTGCCGCTCGTACGCGCCATCGCGAGCCGCGTTCGCGAAACGCTGCCGGTTCAGGTTGAGTTGGACGACTTGGTGCACGCCGGTATCCTCGGCCTCGTTGATGCGATATCGAAATACAATCCAGAGAAGAAAGTCGTCTTTCACTTGTACGCGAAGCATCGTGTCCGGGGAGCAATTCTCGACAGCCTGCGGAAACTTGATTGGGCGTCGCGCGACCTGCGCAAGCGCTATAAGCACATCGAGAGTCTCACGCAGAAACTTGGGCAAGCCCTGGGCCGCGCGCCCACCGAGCCGGAGATCGCGAAAGAGATGGGCGTACCGCACGCGCAGTTCCAGCGGATGACCTGCGAACTGTTTACCGCCGGACTCACAGCCGGACAACCGCATCGCGTCGAACGCCCCGATCACACAAGCTTCACCGAGTCCGCCGAGACCCCCGACCTCGGCCCCGACGAATTGCTCGCGCAGACCGAGCTTCGCTCCGCGCTCGATGGAGTCATTGCCACGCTTCCGCCGCGCTATCAAAAAGTGATCCGGCTCTACTACGACAAGGAGCGCACGATGAAGCAGATCGGCACCGTCCTCGGCGTCAATGAGAGCCGTGTGTCACAGATCCACAAGGCGGCGCTCGAGAAGCTCGGAGCGGCGCTCAGAGAAAACGGCTTCCCTTCGCCGGAAGTGTTTCTGAGCGAGTCCTAGCGGCTCAATCCGTCGTGGCGGCTTCGGCCGACTGGGCGAGCAGTTCGCGCAGTTGGGTCTCGTCGAGCACGGTGATGCCGAGGGACTCGGCCTTCTCGAGCTTCGAGCCGGCTTTCTCGCCGGCAACCACATAGCTCGTTTTCTTGCTGACCGAGCCGACCACCTTCCCGCCCGCCTCTTCGATCATCCGTCCCGCCTCGTCCCTCGTCAGCAGTGGCAATGTCCCCGTCAGGACGAATGTCTTTCCGCTGAGCGCCGTGCCCCCCGTGGGCTTCGCTTTCTTCGGCCCGTCAAACGTGAGTTTCGCTTCTCGCAACGTAGCGAGCAGCTCCTGATTCTTGGGCTCATGGAAGAAATCGATCACCGCTTGAGCTACTCTGGGCCCCACGTCTTCCACTTCCTGTAGTTCTTCGAGGGAAGCGGCTCCGAGTGCGTCAATGCCTCCGAACGTATCCGCGAGGGTCTGCGCCGTGCTTTCCCCCACGTGACGAATTCCTAGCCCGAAAATCAACCTTGCCACGGATCGCGAATGCGATTCATCAATCTTGTTCAACAGGTTTTCCGTGGACTTCTGCCCCATCCGTTCGAGAGATTCCACTTGTTCAGCGGTGAGTTGATAGAGCCCCGCCAGGTCCTTGATGAGCCCTTTGTCGACAAGTTGTTCGACAATCGCGTCGCCGAGTCCATCGACATTCATCGCGCGGCGCGAGGCAAAGTGAAGGATGGATTCCTTCAGTCGCGCCGGACAGTTCGCGTTGACGCAGCGCCAGATCGCTTCGCCTTCCTCGCGTACCACGCGGGTTTCGCACACCGGACACAGTTCCGGCATTGAGAACGGACGGCGATCCTTGCCCTCGGCGATGACGCGGATCACTTTCGGAATCACGTCGCCGCTGCGCTCGACCAGAACGGTATCCCCGATCTGTAGGCTGAGCCGCGCGATCTCGTCCTCGTTGTGCAGCGTCGCGCGCGACACCGTTACGCCGCCTACCGCCACCGGCTTGAGCTTGGCTCGGGGCGTGACGGCTCCCGTGCGCCCCACGTTCACATCGATATCTTCGACAACGGTTTCGGCCTGTTCCGCCGCCCACTTGTAGGCAATCGCCCAGCGCGGCGCGCGCGATCGCGAGCCCAACTCGCTCTGCTGTGCCGTCTGATCGACTTTGACCACAAGTCCATCGATTTCGTAGGGAAGCGACTGGCGCTTCTCCCCCCATTCGGTGGCGAACGCCAGCATGGGCTCAACGCCCGAGAAAGCGGCGCGGTTCTTGTTGACCTTGAAGCCGTTCCCGGCGAGCGTTTCCAACGTGTGCGAATGCCGGTCGAAAATCGGCGCCCCATCCCGCAGCAGGGCGTAGGAGAAGAACTCCAAGCGCCGCGAAGCGGTGATCGTTGAATCCAGTAGGCGCAGCGACCCGGCGGCGGCATTGCGGGGGTTGGCGAACGTCGGCTGTTCGTCCCGTGTGCGCTCGCGATTGAGCTTCTCGAAGGCCTTGCGCGTCATAACAACTTCGCCGCGCACTTCGATCTGCCCGGACCAATCAACCTCCCCTCCCGATGCGCTGTCGATCCGCAAGGGCAGGGAACGAATCGTGCGTGCGTTCTCGGTGATTTCCTCGCCGGTATATCCATCGCCCCGCGTGAGCGCTCGCGTCATCAGCCCGTCGACGAACAGCGCCGACATCGAGATCCCATCGAGCTTCAGTTCCGCGACGTAGTCGACCACATCGGCGTCCACTCGTTCGCGAACTCGTCGGTCGAAATCGTGGAGATCCTGCTCGCTGAAGGCGTTATCGAGGCTGAGCATCGGCGACGGATGGTCGGCCTTGACGAATCCCTCACGCGGCGGCGCCCCGACGCGCTGGGTAGGCGAGTCGGGTGTGGCGAGCGCTGGATAGTCCTTTTCAATACCCTGCAACTCGCGCATCAGCACGTCGTACTCGGCGTCGGAAACCTCCGACCGGTCGAGCACGTAGTACTGGGTATCGTGGTGTCGAATGGTTTCCCGCAGGGTGGCGGCTCGTGCCGCGGCATCGACCGGGAAATCGCTTTGGCTCATGGACGTCCTATTATAGAAATTTGCCCTCGATGGATTTTCGGCAAGCAGTTCTCATCTACAATCCTACGTCCGGACGCAAGCGTGGTGACCGGGAGAAAACGGCTCTCCAGGCTCGCGATGCGCTAGCGCCAACGGTAGGGGATGTTCGCTTGGCGCGCACCACGTGTCAGGGCGACGCGACTCGTCTGGCCCGACAAGCGGTCGCTGACGGCTGTGATCTCGTGGCGGTCTGCGGCGGCGACGGCACCATCAACGAGACGATTCGCGGTATGGCGGGATCGGACGTGCCACTCCTCACGCTGCCTGCCGGAACGGCGAACGTGTTGGCCGAAGAGGTTTCCTTCCCGGTGGACCCGCGCAAGGTGGCGGCATCGCTCCCATCGCTTGTTGCCACCAAGGTGCCGCTGGGGCGCGTGCGACAACAGGGCGCGGACGAGAATGGGTCGCGAGTCTTCCTGCTCATGTGCGGCGTGGGTGTCGACGCGAACATCGTTTACAACCTCGACACGAAGCTCAAGCAGTATCTCGGCCTAGGCGCGTACTGGCTCGGCAGCCTGGACCAATTGCAGAAACGACGCTTCCAACGTTTCGACGTACGCATTGACGGCGAAACTTTCGACAACACATTTGCGCTCATTAGCAAGAGCCGCCGTTACGCCGGCAAGCTGGTCATCGCTCCCGAGGCGCACCTGCTGGCGGAGCATTTTCAAGTGGTTCTCTTCCACGGCGAGACGCCGCTGCGGTATGTCGGCTACTTGGCGCAGGCCGCCACGCAAACACTCGATCAATTTGAAGACGTCACGTTCCATCACGCCGATCGTGTGGAGCTTCTCGCGCCGGCCGGCGGCGACGTTCATATTGAAGTGGATGGTGAGTATGCGGGCTTGCTCCCGGCGGTGGTCGAGACCGTTCCCGACGTTCTGACACTCATGTTGCCGCCCGAGTACGTCGAGCGCCGCCCGCCGCCCCCGCAACGTTCCGAGGCCGTGCCCAGCGTCTCCCGGCTCTAGCCGGCAATGGAGAACCTGACCCACACTCTGGTCGGGGTTCTCCTTTCGCGCGCCGGACTCCATCGCTTGACGCCCCGGGCGACGGCGATCTGCGTCGTCGCCGCCAATATTCCTGACATCGATATCGTCACGGCCGTATCGCCGATCGACTATCTCACTTATCACCGGCACATCACGCACGCCCTTCCGGCCCTACCGATCATGGCCGTGCTTGCGGTGCTTCTCGTCGAAGGCGTTTGCCGCTTGCGGCGGCGGGGCGGGGAGGAGATCCGCTGGGGCCCGGCGTTCGCTGTCGCCCTGCTGGCAACGCTGTCCCATATCGCGCTCGACATGACGAACGCCTACGGGACGCGGCTCTGGCTCCCGTTCGATGGACATTGGTCGAGTTGGGATGCGCTATTCATCGTCGATTTGTGGGTCTGGGCGATCCTCGTCTTGCCCTTAGTAATACTCTTCGGGCTTCGGTATCTCGATCCGGCCAAAGGCCGGAAAAGGGCCATCGCGGTCGCCGCCGCCGGTCTCGTGGCGTTAGTGGCATATATCGGCTTCCGCGCGGTGCTGCACGAACGCGTGGTTGCCGGCCTGCAAGCCCTCACCTACGAGGGTGGTCCGGCTGTGCGGGTGGCGGCGTTTCCCGTTCCGTTGGAAACGTTTCGATGGAGCGCCCTGGTCGAGACGCAAGACGCTTTTCTGCTCGGAATCACGGATGACCGCCAGCCCTCAACGCCGCCGGCATGGCAACGCTTCGAGAAGGCCAAACAGAGTGAGCTACTACGCGCCGCCAGGGCGTCTCCCGTGGCGCGACGCTATCTGGACTTTGCTTCCTACGCCCGCGCCGAGGTCGAAGCCATGTCGGCAGGTCACCGAGTTCAGTTCAGTGACTTTCGTTTTCGGCGGGGGGAAGCGTCGGGCTTTCTTTGTACCGTCGAGATGGATCGCGATCTCAACGTGACCCGCGAAGAATTTCAGCTCTGGGGAGGTGGCGGTTTGCTTCCGTTCGCGCAGCGCGTCTTGCGGTCGCGGCCCGGCGCGAGTGACCGCAACTAGTGTGCACGGGGTCAACCGTTTCAGACGGTAGGGCGTATCATTGAGAGCACCAGCCCCAACCCGACTGGGTTCGAGCAAGTGGTCGAGGAGATCACCGACGGCACGGTCAACGCCACGTACGCGCTCGGCACCTGGCGAGCGCACCGACGAATGAGGGACAGAGCCCGATTCCTGTCGAGCCCGATTTCCGTCCTCGGCACTGACTGAGGGGATACGCACAGGGCACTGTTGAGTGCCTTTAAGCGGTGCTGCCCTGGCGACGGTAGCGGCTCAACCCACTCCCTGGCAGTCGGGGTTCGGTGAGTTATGGTTCGCGATTGCGATGGTGTTCCTTGACCAACCTTTTTGTCGGCTAATCCGCATAGGAACGATAGCTGATACTCCGCACTTTCGTTGGCTCTGGCGACGTTGTTGGCCGGTCCGCCTCCCTCGCGGTCGGGGCTCCTCGGGTGGTGGTTTGTGGACGTGATAGCGTTTCGCGTGGGGTCGTCAGACCTTGAAGGAAAGGCCGCGGACCCCAAACCCGGGGTCCGCGCTACGGATCTTCCTTAGCTCTGGTGGTTGTTTTTGGCAGCGTGGTCGTCTAGGGAGGCTAGGCGGTGTTCGAGGTTGTCTAGCTCCATGCCGCGGGCGGCGAAGTCGAGGTTGCGCCGGATGGCGGAGACACGGCTGGCGGCCGCCGCCTGCTGTGTCGGGGTGGAGATCAGCGCGAGGATCACCCGGTTCTGGAGTTCGGTGAGACCGTTGTCGAACGCGATGTCGTCGGGTAGATGGTTGGCCCCGTCTTGATCGGCGAGCTTACTTGTTTCCGGCATTTTAACTCCTCGTCGTGCATCATCCTGCATCATTTTGCAACATGGATTTTTGGGTATTTCCTGGTCCCGTTGTAACACGAGGAGGGTGTTGTCGAGGGCTTGCCGGAAGGTAAGTGTTTAATTATGCGCGAGATAAATTAGTGCGTATGTTGTGACTATGATTTTGGGAAGGCCGGAAAATCGAGAAATCGGGCCGGGGGCTGTGTTTTGCTGATCGAACCCAATTTGTGGTTCTCGAAGGGGGCTGAGAAACAATGGGGACAGTCCACGGCGCGGGGCCTCCATGACTGCCGCGGCTCTGCCCATAGATCGAAGTGTCTTGGTGGGCCGGCTACCCACCGTTGATGAGAAGGATCGGTGAACAAAGCCGGTGGCAGCAGGCTACTATTTTTGAGAACGTACGGTACCGCTTTGCAATTCTCCCCTTTCCTTTGGGGTTAGCGCCAGCCAACGTCCGGGTTGGCTCTAAACTTGCCCCATATGCGGGCGTAGCGATTTCGTCCGTAGGCGTTCCAGTCATCGGCTGCGTAATTCGAGCGGTCGCTGCGGCCCAGAAGGACAGCATACTGGTTGATGGAGAAGGGCTTGCTTTTATTGAATTCTCCGGGGGGGGCATAGGAGTTGAGCCGGCCCATTGCCTGGCTGATCCAGGACTCGAAACAGGCGGGTCCGCCCGGTTCGAGCCAGGGCGCGTTCTGCGCACGGGCCGTACCACTGGACGCGATCCAGAAGGATGCGATCATCATCAGGCAGCCGCTGACGACCCGAGTCCGTACAGCGACTGATCTCCGCCTCTGCTGTTGCTTGCGCATTTTGCGCCCTCCCAAGCGTTGGTGTTCCTGACCAGGACCACATCTACCCTAACCCGATCCATCTTGACGGACCAATTGATGTGATGACGCTATGCTGACGTCGTCGGCTAGCGAGGGCTCGATGCCTTGCGGTTCGGCTCAAGCCGGGGGGAGAGGCGAAGTATTCCGAGGCACTGGCGGTTCTTCATCGGTGCCCGCTGTGGTAGCATCTTTTGACGCTTTGGCGGACAGGTTAGGTCGCATGGAGAGGTTACGGGAATGGCGGAATCAGTAGGGAATCGCTGGCGCTTTGTGGGCGCGGCGCTGGTCATGCAGCTTTGTTTGGGCGTGCTCTATTCGTGGAGCGTATTTCGGGTTCCGCTGGAGACACTGCACGGCTGGTCGGGCGAGACGAGCATCGCACCCTTCCGGTATTCGCTGCTGTTCTTCACCATCGCGATGGTGATCGCGGGCTTCTGGCAGGACAAGAAGGGTCCGCGTCTGGTGGGGACGGTGGGCGGTCTATTGCTCGGCGCGGGGTGTCTGCTCGCGGCGTTTGTCGGTGACACGTCGACGGGCCTGATCCTCTCGTACGGGGTGATCGGAGGCATGGGTGTCGGGTTTGCGTACGTGACGCCGATCGCGACCTGCGTAAAGTGGTTCCCTGATAAACGCGGGATGATCGTTGGCTTAGCGGTGATGGGCTTCGGCGCGGGTTCGCTGATCTTCGCGCCGCTATTGGAATCACTGATCGGTTCGGACCCGGCGAAGTTCGCGGACACGATTCCGACGACGTTCATGATCATGGCGGCGGTCTTCTTCATCTTTGTGACCGGAGCTGCGCAAGTCTATCGCGTGCCCCCGGCAGGGTGGACGCCGGAGGGATGGGAGCCGCCCGCAGCAGCCGGTGGTGCGGGGGTTAAGCAGGACTTCTCTCCCGGTGAGATGCTCGGGACCTGGCAGTTTTACGTGCTGTGGCTTCTCTATGCGCTGGGAACCTCGGTTGGATTTGTGGCCATCGGGCAAGCATCGCCGATCATCAAGGAAATTGCGGCGGGAGGTGCGATTTTGACGGGGGGCGTGGCCTTAGGTGTGATGTCGTTCTTCAACGGCATCGGGCGTCTGTCATGGGGCAGCCTGTCGGACAAGGTCGGGCGCAAGAACTCGACGGTGGGGATGTACGTGGTCTATATCGTGGCCTGTTTGTTCCTGCTACGAACCGCGAGTGGCTTCTGGCCGGTCTTGATCGGGCTGTGCATGGTGGGATTCGCGTTCGGCGGCTATCTGGCGCTCCTGCCGTCGTTCACGGCGGACTACTTCGGCGCGAAGAACGTCGGGGCGAACTACGGCATCATGTTCACGGCCTACGGGTTGTCGGGGTACTTCGTCCCGGGCTACTTCGCCGGCGTGATGGACCAAGCGCGGGCGGCGGGCAACGTTGCCGGTGGTTACAACCAGGTTTATGTGACGCTCGCCGTGTTCGCTGCGGTCGGGATGCTGCTGGCCTTCATCGTTAGGAAGCCGACCCACGCGAGCTGACAGATCAGCGGATCGGTGAGTAGTCGGTCGCGGAGAGAAACTGCGATACGACTCCCTTTACGATCTTGCCGTCTTTCTCGGACTCGGCGCGCGCCTTCGCCCAGTCTGGGTCGGCTCGGAAGCCTTTCCAGGCGGCCTCGCGGGCTTCTTTGCTTGGGTACGCCAGGATGTAGATGAGCGTGTTGGCGGCTTCGGGGCCCTCGGTGGGTGTCCAATACCCGATCAGTGACATGCCGTGCTTCACGAAGATGGCGCTGGTGTGTTCGCTGAAGCGTTTATGCAACGCATTGAGGCGGCCTTCGTGGGTGGTGTAGGTACGAATCTCGAAGAGTCGGTCGGCCGCCTTCAATTCAGCAGGCGCGAACAGCGTCGGCAAGATGAGCAGGGCCAGAATGGCGCATCGAAGTAGAGCTTTGTTTGTCATTTCGGAGGGTCCTTTGCTATCGGGAAGTAAAGCGGGTGCAGAGTCATCAATACCCGTGCGCTTCCTTCGCATGGGACTGGTTCGTGTCGTAGGATCGATATGCTAACATCAGCCTTGCGCGGGGTGCTCACGCCGCTCAAAGGAAAAGAGTTATGGCGCAATCAAACAATCTTTCTTGCTTTTGTCTAGGACTGGGAGTCGGTGCGGCGATCGGTCTATTGTTCGCCCCGAAGCCGGGCGAAGAACTCATGGGCGACTTGCGCGTGCGCGCCGGCGAAGGACGAGACTTCATTCGCCAACGTGGCGGCGAGTTGCGCGGGCAGGCGGAAGAGATCCTCGACCGCGGCCGTAGCAACGTGGCGAGCCGCCGCGAACAGCTCTCGTCCGCGCTGGAGGCGGGACGGCGCGCCTACCAAGAGGCGGCTTCGGAAGAACTGGAGCTAGGCGAAAGCAAGGGATAGTAGTCCCGAAACAAGATGGTCAAGCGTAGCCACCCGAGGTCGACCGAATGAACAACGAGACACAACTGCTTCAGATCATGGCCGTCTTCACGGGTGTCGCCGCCGTCGCCCTTTTGGGTGGGACGGTTGCGCTGATTGGTATCTGGATCTCGATCCGCGGCACACAGAAACGGGTAGTCACATTCCTGGACCGCTGGGAGCCGTTGGCCGACACGGCGCAGAACACCCTTGATGACGTTCGCCGCGAATCGAACAAGATTCTTAAGCAAGTGAACGAACTCACGGTCGTGGCAAAGACGCAGGTTGAGAAGGCTGACGCAACGCTGGACGAACTGTCGAAAACCACACAGATCCAGGCGCAGCGAATTGATCAAACGATTCAAATTCTTCTTGAGCGGGTGCAGGATACCGGGCTAGCCTTGCAGCAGTCGGTGTTGGCGCCGATCAAGCAGATACGCGCAGTCGGTGTTGGGCTCGCGGCGATGATCGATGCGATCAGCGGACGTCGGCGCGCCTCGGTGGACCGCGCCACGCAAGACGAAGAAATGTTCATCTGAAGATTGCCCGTCTCCGAATTTATTTACCCCTAAGTTTCAAGGAGTTGATTGAACCATGTCCGTACGAGTAGCAATGTTCGGGACGAAGTTCATGGGCAAGGCGCATAGTCAGGCCTACCGTAGCGTGAACATGTTCTTCCCCGATGCTCCTCAGGTGGAGATGAAGGTCATCGTCGGACGTAATCCGAAGCAGGCCCAAGCGGCGGCGGATTCCTACGGTTGGCAGGAGGCGTCGACGGATTGGAAAGCGGTGATGCACCGGGACGACATCGACCTGGTGGATATCTGCACGCCGGGTGACTGGCACTATCCCATGGTGTTGGAAGCGGCTAAGGCGAAGAAGCACATTGTGTGCGAGAAGCCGCTGGGAAATACACTGGCGGAAGCGAAAAAGATGACGTCTGCGGTGGCGAAGGCCGGAGTGCGGCACTTCTTGATGCACAACTATCGGCGCGTTCCCGCCGTGACGCTCGCCAAGCAATTGATCGACGAAGGGCGACTGGGGCGAATCTTTCATTTCCGTGCGCGCTACCTGCAGGATTGGGCGATGTCACCGAAGTTGCAAATGCTCTGGCGCTTCGATAAGAAGCGCGCCGGTTCCGGTGCGCTCGGGGATCTGGGTTCGCACATCATTGACCTTGCGCAGTATCTTTGCCACGACATCACGGAAGTGACCGCGGCCATGGACACCTACATCAACGAACGTCCGACGTCGCCGCGATCGAGGAAGAAAGAGGCGGTTACCGTGGACGATGCGGTTGTGATGTGTGTGCGGTTCGCGAACGGGGCGTTGGGGACTCTCGAGGCAACACGGTTCGCGCTTGGTCGAAAAAATCACAATACGTTCGAGATCAACGGCAGTAAGGGTTCGTTGGTTTTCGACCTAGAGAATCTGAACAACCTCGACTTCTTCTCGTCCGATGATCCGGACCACACCGAGGGTTTCCGGCGCATCATCGCTTGCTCGAAGGGGCAGCACCCCTACGCCGATCACTGGTGGGCGGACGGCCATATTCTCGGATACGAACACAGTTTCACTCACAGCGTGAATGATCTATTGATGGCTCTTGAATCCGGTGGCGAAGTTCATCCTGATTTCAAGGACGGCCTGAAAAATCAAAAGGTGTTGCACGCGATAGAGAAGGCGGCCCGGTCACGCCGCTGGGAGCGAGTCGGCTGAATTGATCGACCTGCACCGCGGATGCGATCTGCATCTGAGCATGCAGAACATTGAGGCGGCATTGTCAGAGCCATCACGGTTCACGATTAACGGGCATAGCTACTTGCTGGTTGAGTTCTCCGACGAGTTGCTGTTTCAAGGAACGTCCGAAGTTTTCGAGCGTTTTCGCAAGGCGGGGATCGGGCCGGTGATCACGCATCCGGAGCGGAACCGGCACTTGCGGAAGAATCTTCGACGCCTCGCGCGGTGGGTCCATCGGGGCTGCATGTTGCAAGTCACCGGGCAGTCGTTCTTTGGCCGTTTGGGGATGCGGCGCGCGAAGCAGCGCTGCGTATGATGGATGCGCGGCTGGTGCACTTTGTAGCCTCGGATGCACACGACGTGAAGCGGCGTCCGCCGGAGCTTGCGCGACCTTACGAATTCGTCTTGGACCGCTGGGGAGACGGCGAGGCCGACCGGGTGTTCATCGATCATCCGTGGGCCGCGCTTTGGGGTGATGCCATCGAGCCGCCGACCCCGAATCCGAAGCGCCAACGCTCCTGGTCCTTTTTCGGGTAGAATCGCAGACTCACTTCATGAGTCTCACTACCCTCGACTTCATCGTCATCGTTGCTTACCTGCTGGGGATGGCCCTGATCGGCCTGTACTTCGCCCAGCGTCAAACCTCAAGGGACGAATATTTCCTTGGCGGGCGGCGAACCCATTGGCTGCTAGCCGGCGGCAGTATTCTCGCAACGCTACTTTCGAGCATCAGCTACCTGAGCTTGCCCGGCGAGATGATTCGCTACGGCTTCGGCTTTTTCGCGGGCGTGCTGTCGGTGCCGCTGGTCGTTCCTTTAATGAACTACACGCTGTTGCCGACGTTGAAGCGTCTACCGATCACTAGCGTGTACGAATACCTCGAACGTCGCTTCGATGGCCAGGTCCGGACGCTGACTGGGTCGATATTCCTAATGCGAACATTGCTGTGGATGGGCCTGATCATCTACACGGCGAGCTTCGCAATGGTCGAGGTCACGGGCTGGAACGTCTACACAACGATCCTCGTGATCGGTGTGATTACGACGTTTTACACGAGCGCTGGTGGCCTACAAACCGTCATCTGGACGGACAACCTGCAATTGCTCATTCTGTTCGGGGGCGCGGTTGCGATTCCGGTCTACATCGGCGTGACGATTGGGCAAGGACCGATGGAATGGTGGGGTTCGTTCTCGCAAGCGGGACGTGGCGAGATCGCAGCGTTCAGTTGGGACCCAATGGTTCGCATCACGCTGTTTGGCGCGTTGATGTCGCAGTTTTTCTGGAACGTTTGCACGCAGGGTTCGGATCAGGTGGCGGTCCAGCGATTGCTGAGTACGCCGTCGCTGAAAGAGGCCCGGCTCTCTCTCTGGGTGTACGCGGCGGCGAATGTCGTCTTACTCTTCTTTCTTGCAATTTGTGGCTTGGCGCTGTTCGCCTACTACGCCCATGAGTCGGGGCTTCCGATGCAGGCGTTCCAAGAGCAGGTTGCCCCGCAGGCGGACAAGCTGATGCCGCGTTTCATCGTGCAGGTGCTGCCGTCCGGCGTATCCGGATTGCTCGTTGCCGCACTTCTAGCCGCGGCGATGTCGAGCTTGAGTTCCGGCATCAACTCGATTTCCAGCGTGATTAGTAGCGACTTCTTGAATCGCCAGGGCGGGGAAGGCGAGTCTCTGTGGTTCGATCGATTCAGTGGGATCGTCGCGGGTTTCGCCGGCGTGGGGATGGCGTGTTTGATCACGCTTGTAATGGAGAGTTCCGATTGGAATCTTGTTGAGCTGACCGGCCGCGTGAATCACATCTTTGTTGGGCCGATCGGCGTATTGTTCTTTGCCGGAATTCTGATCCGCAGGGCGGGGAAGACCGCCGGACTGGCCGGCTTTGTGGGTGGCACCGCGATCAGCTTGTACATCTGCTTTGGCAAGGAGTGGTTTGGCCTGGAGGAAAGCATTTCGTTCCTGTGGGTGGTGCCGGCATCGTTTGTGGGCGGGTTGCTGGTTTCGATGCTCGTAAGCATGATGGGCCCGCCTCCGCCTGAGGAGAAAGTGCGGGGGCTGACGTATGCAAGCGGTGGGGGAGAGTAGTGGCTGAGATTCGCTACGTCGAAGGTCGCATCCTCTATGAGAATCCGAAGCCACACGTACGGAGTCGGCACGGGTACTTCCCCGGACTGACAAAACTGCCGTCGGGTGAGCTCCTGGCGACGCTGTTGATCGGGGAGGCGTTCGAGTCAGCCGATGGCACGACGTATTTCGCGCGGTCGAGCGACGCGGGACAGAGCTGGTCGGTGGAGGGCAAGTTGTACGAGGCGACCACGCTGCCCGTTCCGATGAGCGACTGCATGAAGGCGACGGTACTGGCGGACGGCTCGCTGCTAGCAATGGGCTATCGATTTCAGCGAGATGACCCTGAGCAGTCAATTAGTCTCCCTGTAACGGGCGGCATTCTACCCGGCGAAGACATCGTTGCGTTCTCCGACGATGACGGGTGTACGTGGACTCAGCCGAAGCCTATTCCACGCAGCCGCCCGGAGTTGTACGAATTGTCGGGACCGGCGGTGCAGCTTCGCTCAGGCTCCGTTGTCGCTATCGGAGCGCTCTACAAGATGCCGGACGGCTCGAATCCGTCAGGGCAGATCGGCGTACTTGTACGGAGTGAGGACGGCGGACGGACCTGGGATGACAGCACGGTTTTCTTTCAGACCGGGGCGGGTAACCTGACGCCCTTCGAGCCTCGCTTGGCGGAGATGCAAGACGGCCGGCTGGTGGCGCTTGTGTGGGCCTACGATCAGGCGGCGGACCGGCACTATTCAAATCATGTCGTTGTGTCAGAGGATGACGGGCATACTTGGTCGCAGCCGATCGACACCGGCGTGATGGGCCAGGCCTCGAACTTGGTTTGGCTTGGCGGAGACCGATTGCTTACGATTCACGCCCATCGGGGTGACGAGATCGGCATCTACGTTCGCGTGGTGGACTTCGCCAGCAACAACTGGCGCGTCACGGCGGAAACGGTGATCTACGGTCAGGCAGCTAGGCAGACCGCCGAGGGCCAGAGCGCGGCGGAGATGTTCAAGTCGTTGCGCTTCGGGCAGCCTTCGTTGCTCGCGCTAGGAGACGGCGAGTTCCTGGCCACGCATTGGTGCGTTGAAGAGGGGCAGGGAAAGATTCGGCTCCACCAGATCGCAGTGACGTGAGTCGAGTACCCGCTTACCAGCGGGGCCATTGGCGGGCTTGGTGGGAGGGGCTCTTTTCCTGGGGTATGTCGTCCGTGAAGTCGGCTAGTTCGATGTAGTCGAGACGTTCGCCATCGGGTTCAGCGGCGTAGAGTTTGCCGTGTTGCGAGTAGACGAGGCGGCCCTGTTGATCCCAGTCGGCCCATTGAGCGTCTAGGACTTGTAGCCACTGGCCGTCGGACTCGCGCATGACAAGGTAGCCGAAGTGGTACGGTCCGCCGGGTTGGGGCCCCGTAGGCGTTGAGAGATTGCGTGTCCAGCCTTTGGCTTGCAGGATGTCGTTGTAGATCGTTAGGTCTTCGCCCCGTCCGCAGGGGTTGGTGTTTACCCGCAGCTTCTTATGGACGGGATGATTCGGGTGAGCTTGCGGCTCACCGCAGTGATTGAGATATAGGCGCCGGTCGGCCTCAAACCAGCCGCCGCCGTCCCAGCAGTCACCCTTGGGCCAGAGAGTTAGGGCAGTGAAGTAGGGAGGCCGGCTCAGCGCAGTCCAGGCGTAGGTGTAGTCGGACTGGAATTGCTTCGGGTTGTGCTTGGCGGCGAAGTACACGAACAAATCGCCATTCGGGCTCAGATCGCAGCGGCGCTCATAGATCCGTCCGTGGAACCACTGACCGCGCTCGAAGGTGTCGTTGGAGGTGTCCCAGCGGATAAGCTCGACCCAGTCGGTGGGACCACGCCTCAGCAGGACGGCGACGGGTGCGTCGCGAGCCATGATTCCGAAGAGGCGGCATGTTGGTGCTGCGAGAGGGACCACAGGAGGATTCTAGGGTGCAACATCCTGCATCATCTTGCAATTCGACGCGGAGCGAACCTCAAGTACTTCACTGGAAGTGACGAGCGGGGGGAGAGTTGCAGGGCTTACAGCTGTAAAAGCCTCTTCACTCTCACTTAACATAATATATCTTATGCGACACTGTATTTGTGGCTATCTCAGGTTGTCGCTAGCCCCTCGTCGAGCAGGATCTGCCACACTTCCCCGGGCGAACCTACTTGTGCGACCCGTATGCCCGCTGCTCTGGCTGCGTCAATACCAGCCTCCGAATCTTCAAGCGCTAGGCATTCCAACTTGGTGATCGGAGCGTGACTGTGGGTCTGGACCGCCTCGTTGGCGCGGTCCATTGCCAGCAAGTAAGGCTCAGGATGTGGTTTCAGATTTCCAACTTGATCACCACAAACTAAAAGGCTTAGCGATGTCCGAATGTCCTCTTTAATGAGGATGGGCGCTACCTCGTGTTCACCACTTGAAGTCACAACGCCCACATGTAAGTTAACAGGCGAGTTACGAATCCATGATACGACCTGAGGCTCGATGGTGAGCTCATCGAGAAATCGAGCCTTGTAGCGCTCGGTCTTGACGCGACAGGCGTTCTCGACCAGGTCGGTAGTGGGCTCGACACCGGCTCGAGACAGTAGGAGCGCCCCGGCCTCACGGTCACTGCGGCCGGTGAGAAGTTGCTTGTACTCGGGCCATTCCATGTGCCCGCGCTGGGGCCGCACCGCGTCGAGCCATGATTCATAGTGGAGGCGCTCGCTGTCAACGAGCGTGCCATCGAAATCGAAGAATACGGCGCGGATGGAATGGTTGGTGATTCCCACGTCGTATTGTATCGGCGGGTGCAAGGGGACGTGGAGGCGACCTAGGGACTGATGCGCGGCTGTACGGTTGGTCAACGCAGGCTCACGCCTGCGGCTCTGAGTGTGTTTGTGGGCGTTCGTGGATCGGGGCGGAGCTGTCGCTCATGCTTGCAAAGCACGGCTGGGGCCGGTTGCACCGACCCGCCGCTTGGTAGCCGTACAGGCCCGCCGGGAAGTCTGCGCCACCTTGGTTGCTGTTGTTGATCGGGTCTTAGCTACGGGAAAACGATCGAACGCAGCACGTTCTGGAAGGTAGTGCTGTGCTGCTGGTACTCCGATTCAGGCGACACGAAAACGATGTAGAACAAGCCCTGAGGCCGCTCGGTGGCAACCAGCCACACGACTTCACGATCGTCCGACACGGGTGAGTTCCCTGCCAGCAGCAAGCTTTCGGCCGGCTGACCACGCAGGTTCGTCGTGTTGCGCTTGCCTCGGATCGGCTCTAGGCCGGGATTTGACTGCTGAAGGTCGCCGATCAACTCATTGGTTTTCTGTGCGAGCCCCTGGGAGCGCGGCTCGAAGAAGCCGGCCATCACGCCTCTGGCAAGGGATTGCCGTCCGTCGTTAGCCTGGATGAGGCCGTTGGGAGGAAGAATCGTTACGGCGGTTCCCTGATTGGCGCTATGAGCCTTCCACTCTCCGGGATGCACCATTTCATAGCCAGCGCCGGTGTAGCGGACGTTCCGAGCGGGCGCACCGGTCTGCTGAGTGGATGAGGAGGAAGCTCCGGCCTTACCGGGCTGGGTGCCTTCTTCTTTGGGCTTCTCAGGCATTTTGACGCGGGCGGCGCGGGCCTTCATGACAGCGAAACGCCGTTGATCGCCCTTGTTGTAGGTCTTGCTCGGTAGGTACTCGATCTCTTCGTTGACGTACTCGACGCGATTGCCGGGATTGGGATGGTCAGAGAAGAACTCCGGGCCTCCAGCACCCCCACCAGATTCTTCAAGCTTCTGGAAGAACGTCGCCATCTCGCGTGGCTCGTAGCCGACGTCGGCCATCATGCGCGCCCCAAGGATATCGGCGTCTTTCTCAGCGCTTCGCGAATACTTCATGAATACGGAGTTGAGGCCGAAACCGATACCGATCTGGCTGAGCGCGCCGAGCATGCCGCCCTTTTGTTCGAGCATGCCTCCTGCGAGTACTAACGGGATCTGAAAAATCTGCGCCTTCGACGCACGGTTCGTGGAATGACGTAGGGCAACGTGGCCGACCTCATGCGCGAGCACCCCCGCCATCTGTGCTTCGTTGTCTGAAGCGGTCAGCAGTCCGGTGTGAACAAAGATGGGCCCGCCAGGCAGCGCAAAGGCGTTAATCGAGGGATCGGCAACGACCTTGAACGTGTAGGGGTAGTCGGGCGCGGGCGAGGCATCGGCCAAACGCTTCCCAATCCCCGCGACATAGTCAGTCAGGGCCTTATCGTTCACGACGGTGACTTGCTTTTCGATCTCAGTGGCGGCCTCTTGGCCGAGCTGGACATCCTGCTCAGGCGAGAAGAGGTTCCAGCCGGGGCTGATTCGCTTCTGGGCCTCGAGGGCCCCAGTGGTCAGCACGATGCCAATCAGTAGTGTGGTCAGTAGCTTCGCTGCGCGAGGTTTCACGGAAAGTTTCTCCTTGTTGCGGGGCGGCGGGGTGATTCCGATTTGGACTCTTGCGGTCCTTGCGAGCGCGTGGCGCTCTGGGCTTTCTGGTTGGACGCTATTACCCGTACTAAACGTTACACTAACGGTTTCGGGCGGCTTGATGACTTCCCGGGCGTGCGTTCGAAGACATTCTCGGGCTCCGCTCGTTGATCTCGCGGCTCGGCTAGGGTTGAGTGATGGTCCGAAAGGGCTCTAGGAGTAGTGACTTGGGTTGGGCATTGCATCGTGATTGCTGGACTCGGGGGACTTGTCCGCTCGTTACTCTCGCGGCTCGGCTAGGGGTTGAGTGATGGTCCGAAAGGGCTTTAGGAAAGTTGATTTGGGTTGCGCATTGAGTCGGCGGAGCTTTCTTGCCGTCTGTGCGATGCCGTTGGTGGGGTCCGCGCAGGTGGAGGATGGGTTCGAGCCGTTGTTCAATGGGCGGGACTTGACGGGTTGGGAGGGCGATTCCCTGCTCTGGCTAGTTGAAGACGGCATGCTCATCGGCCGTTCGCCAGGCATCGGATACAACGACTTCCTAGCCACCGAGAAGTCGTACTCGGATTTCGTCCTGCGGCTACAGGTTCGCCTCGTCGGTGACGTGGGAAATAGCGGAATGCAATTCCGCAGTCAACGGGTCACGGGCTCGATGGAGATGATCGGCTATCAGGCCGACATCGGTCCAAGTTGGTGGGGCGGGTTGTATGACGAATCACGCCGCCGGCGCATGCTTGTGGAGCAAGATGCGGATCTCATCACCAAGACGGTTCGTATCGATGAATGGAACGACTATGAGATCGAAGCAATTGGCAAGCGACTTCGGCTCAAGCTGAACGGCGTTGTCACCGCGGACTACCAGGAGACGGACGAAGGGATCGAGTCTGGAGGGCGCATCGCCCTGCAGGTCCATTCCGGACCGGCTCTTGAGGTCCGCTTCCGAAACATCCGATTGAGTCAACTATAGTCCCGTCGCACTGGTTCCTGTCGCACGAAGGGGCACGGGGCGTCGGAACTCTCTATTCACGCATTCGATGCGATAATGAAGGTTTGCTAACTAAAGGAAGAGGGCATGATTAAGGCTACGGAAAAGATTTGGCACAACGGGACGATGATTCCTTGGGACGAGGCGCGCGTCCACGTGCTTACACATGCCCTTCACTACGGCACCAGCGTGTTCGAGGGCATTCGCTGCTACTCGACGCCGCAAGGCCCGGCCATCTTTCGCGCGAAGGAGCATATTCGCCGGTTGTTCGATTCCTGCAAGATCTACCGCATGGACGAGCTTGCCTTCACACAGGAAGAGTTGGTGACGGCGCTGAGTGATTTGGTCAAGGTCAACAAGCTCGATGCCTGCTATCTGCGCCCAATCGCGTTTCGCGGCTACGGGGATGTCGGGGTTCTCTCATTGAACAACCCGATGGAAATGTATATTTCGTGCTGGGAGTGGGGCAAGTATCTCGGTCCCGAGGCCATTGAGAAGGGCGTGGACGTCTGCGTGTCTTCGTGGAGCCGCTTGGCCCCGAACACGCTGCCGGCGATGGCGAAGGTTGCCGCGAACTATATGAACTCGCAGCTCATCAAGATGGAGGCGGTGCTGAACGGCTATAGCGAAGGCATTGCGCTCGATACGTCGGGCTATGTGTCGGAAGGCAGCGGCGAGAACATCTTCATCGTGCGGGACGGAAAGATCTATACGCCGCCGCTAGGCAATTCGGTGCTCCCTGGTATCACCCGTGATTCCGTAATGAAACTGGGCCGCAATATCGGGCTAGAGTTTGTAGAGCAGATGGTGCCGCGAGATATGCTCTACATCGCCGACGAAGTTTTCTTCACCGGCACTGCCGCTGAGATTACGCCTATCCGCTCGATCGATAAGATCCCGGTGGGCAACGGTGAGCGTGGCCCGATTACCCAGCAGCTCCAAGAGGAGTTTTGGTCGCTGCTGACGCTAAAGTCGCCCGATCCGTATGGCTGGCTGACTTTCGTGGACGCGCCGAAACCGGTCTCGGCCTAGGCAGCCTGGTCTCTGGCCCGTCTGGTCCAGTAGTACTAGTTCCTTACAACTTTCGGTTCAATTTCGCGTCATTGCAAGCTCCGCCGTTGACGCGGGGGCGCGACATGCGTATTCTTGACAAAGGTTTGATCGTCTCAAACCCCGGTGGGAACCCCGCTATGATCGCGCCCGTGATTCCGAGAAATGCCGAACGTACGTTTGGGTGTGCCCATACGCGCCGCGTCTTCGTTCGATGGATGGCGATAGCGCTCTTCGTTGCGGGCATCGCCACTTCCCTTCCCGCACAGGATCTGACACCAGCCTCACGACCTCGGGCTTTCGAGCGAGTCGAGTTCGATGTGGATCGCTTCACCGAGCAATCCGACGTGATTGTGCGGGGCATTGTGTCCAGCAAAGACGCAACGTGGGTAGACAAGACCCTTTACACGCAGTACAGCTTGGTGGTGCAAGAGACCATCCAAGGCGATCCTCAGCCTTCCGTCACGATGGCCGTGCTTGGGGGGACCGATGGGAATATCGGCTTGCACGTTCCCGGTGCGCCCAATTTCAATATCGGCGATGAGCTAATTCTGTTCGGAAGGACCTTTGAGGGCCACAAGAGTTTCAAACCCGTGGGGCTGTCGGCCGGGGTCGTACCGGTGACGCGGGCACGAGGCCGGGTATCGCCGACGATTGCGGCGCGAGGCAAGCCCGAGGGACTCGACCAGTTTCTTGCGGAAGTCCGATCAAAGCGGCGCACGGGTAAGAGGGAGCAGTGAGTGGACGGATGAAGCACCGCTCGAACCGATCTCTCGTCGTCCTCTTTCTAGCCCTGCTGGCGACGCTCGTCGTCTGGGTGATCAGCTTCGCGCCCCGGAACCTAACGGCCAGCGACAACCTCGACATGCGCGCTTCCGTCGGAGGCCCGATTTGGGATCTGCGCTGGGATCCTCGGCTATTCGCTGGGGGCGGACTCATCGAATGGTTTCACAATCCCGCGAATATCCCAGGGTCGGTGAACCAAGGCGACTTTGAGACCGAGATCGAGGCCTCGTTCAACAACTGGGAGGCGGTTGGCGCTCTGCCGGGAGCCCCGGATGTGCCTGCCGTCAACATGGGCTCACCGGCGACCGCGGTGGACCAAACCGCGTTAGACGGTATCAATGTGGTGGGCTGGCACAATGGCACGCTCTCCGGCGCGGGAGGCTTCCTTGCCCGTGCGCCCTGCTATTTCCTGACCGCCGATACGACAACGTTCAACGACAACGGTGAGACACGATTACCGACCACCACGGGATCCATTCCCTTCCCGGGCCCGCCCGGTGTGACGTACCCTCCCGGCACGGCGGTGGACTGCTGGATGGAGTTCGACGTGGCCGACCCCTGGTCAACGGCCGCAGGCCCGGTACCGAATCTGTTTGACATCCAGGCGATTGCGACGCATGAGGGAGGGCATTTTCTCGGCGTGTCTCACTCGACGGTCGGACTGCCCTTGGACCGGAACGGCGGAATCATAGTCGGCCCCGACACTGCGACGATGGTGCCGACCGGAGGCCCGAACAGCATCGAGTTTCGTAGTCTGGCGCAAGACGATATCGCCGCTTTTCTTCGCACCTACAGCAGGAATGCGACTCCGCCCGCGGCACAGACCGCCGGTGGCCGCGGACTCATTCAGTTTCAACTCGGCAAGGGCGCGAGTTGCGAACCCGCGACCGGTGTTTCCGTTTGGGCGTACGCAACGGCCGAAGGGCTCGAGGGCACAAACCGCGTCGAGACGTTTAGCGGCTCGCAATTCCGTGATCCACTCGGCGATCCGACGAGCGGCTCGGTCAAGCTCAACGTTCCTCCTGGGGGCCCCTATACGATTTACGCCCGCACACTAGAAGACAACGCCACGTCATCGGCGAGCTTGTATTCAGCATTTCGCTACAGCCAAACAACGATCGCTGGGAACACCTTGCCGCCCAACGAACTCACCCAACAGTTCGATAGCTTGGCAACGGTTGGAACCATCGCCGGAGGGGATACGGTCGACTTAGGTACGGTCGGGATTCTCGGTTGTTGGGTGCCGGTTGCCACTTCGGATGTTGATATCGAGATGACGACGTCGACCGCTCCCGCGACAGGTATGTTGGGCGGATCGATTGCCGTGACCTCAAGCTTTACGAACAACGGTACGGCGGCCTCGGGACCGTTTGAAGCCGACTTCTACTTCTCGACCGATGCGGTCATCAACACCGACGATGCTGCCGCGGGCTTCACCTGCTCCATTGCCGGTTTGGGAGTTGGAGCGAGCGCGAACTGCGATGGCACAATCGAAGTGCCTGCGGTGGCGCCGGGCACCTACTTCGTGGGTGCGTTGACGGACATCAACAACGTCATTCCCGAGGTTGACGAATCGAACAACGCCCTGACGATCGCACCGCAGGTCGTGATTTCGTCTGATCCGACCAACCCGATCGTGAACGGCAGCTTTGAGGACAACGGCGGTGGTTTTCATGGCTGGAACCTCAAGGAACTCAGTCGTCAATCGAACCCTCAGCAACCGCTTGAAGTCGTTGGCCCGGGTCTGGCGTATCCCATGGAGTCGTTCCAGGCGGGCAACTGGTTCCTCAACTATTTCAACAGCGAGCCGACGGACGGCTCGTGGGCCGCGGTGCATGACTTCAACGGGGACGACCTGGAGACCGACCCATCGACGTTTGTGAACCGCAGAGAGTTATATCAAGATCTCACGCTGCCCGCCGGAACGACGACCTTGTTATTCGACTACCGCGCGGCATGGGAGCTTTACCGCTTCGGCGCAACGCAGGATCGGACCTTCAGCGTTGAGGTCCAGCCGGCCGGCGGCGGGGCACCACTGCATTCAGCGACGATCTTGCTCGCAACAGTGGGTGGCGAACCACCCTCCGGGACGGGCTTTGAGGAAGACACTCAGATTCCGACCGGAGTGGGCGCTCCGTATCCGGAAGGCGCCGTGGATCTGAGCGCGTGGGCGGCGCAAGATGTCCGGCTGGTGTTTGTGTGGAATGTACCTGAGCCGGGCACCGGGTTCTCGTTCTTTCAACTGGACAATGTCCGCTTGGTTGACCCCGGTTCGAACGCAGCGCCAACGGTGACGATCACCGCGCCCGCGGACGGTTCTTCGGTCGACCAGAGTTTGCCCGTAAACTTCGTCGCGACCGCGAGTGACGCCGAGGACGGAGACCTCACGGCGAGCCTGAACTGGACCTCGAACTTGGATGGCGCGATTGGGTCGGGAGGTAGTTTCTCGACAGCCGCTTTGAGCGTGGGCGTACACACGATCACGGCGTCGGTCACGGATTCCCTCGGAGGCTCGGGCGACGACATGATCGGGCTCACGATCAATCTGGTTCCGAACGTAGCGCCAACGGTGGTGATTACCGCACCGGCGGATGGCGCGACGATTGGTCAGGGTCTGCCTTTGAACTTCACCGGGACGGCGAGCGACGCCCTGGACGGCGATGTTACTGCGAGCTTGAGTTGGAGTTCGGATCTCGACGGGGTGATTGGTTCCGGAGGCAGTTTCGCTACGTCCACTCTTAGCGTGGGCACGCACGCCATTACGGCGTTGGTAACGGATTCAGGTGGGCTGCCGGGCAGTGACGTGATCAGTCTGACCATCGCGGCGGTGCTGTTCAGCGATGATTTTGGCGGCACGTTAGCGAATTGGACGGTGGTTGATGAAGGAACCGATTCCGCTCCGTCAAATTGGTTTATCTCAGGCGGGGAGTTGCGGCAGAACAGCAATATCAGTGATCGCGTGCTGGGCCGTGACGACCTGCCGAAGGAAGGCACCTTCGCCGAAGCCGGGAATAGTGGCTGGACTGACTACACGTTCTCAGCAGCATTGCGCTCGACGGACAACGATGCGATCGGCGTGATGTTCCGTTACCAAGACCCGGACAACTACTATCGTTTCTCGATGGATTCAGAGCGAGGCTACCGGCGGTTGGTGAAGAACGAAGGCGGCGTCTTCACTTTGCTGTACGACGACACCGTTCCGTATGTGCTGGGGCAGTGGTATCAGCTAAATGTCATCGCTAGCGGCGAGGACCTAGAAGTGTCGCTCGATGGCGAGCGCTTGACGGTCGTCACCGATACATCCCATCCGGCGGGCCGGATTGCTCTGTACGGCTGGGGCAACAACGGAATGTGGTTCGACAACGTGACCGTGGTGGAAGGAGGCGAGATTGCCGCACCACCGAATGTGACGATCAGCAGTCCGGTTGATGGCTCGGGAGCGACGGTGGGGACGAATGTCGCCTTTGCCGGAACGGCGATTGACTCCGAGGACGGCGACTTGACGGCCTCGCTGGCCTGGGCTTCCGATATCGATGGTGCCCTGGGAGTAGGCGGCTCTTTGCTCACGGCCTTGACCGAGGGCGTTCATAGGATCACGGCTTCGATAACTGATACGGATGGACAGGCGGGCAGTGACGAGGTCATGGTCCTCGTGCGAAGCGCCGGCGCGGTTACAGAGTTCTTCCATGACGACTTCAGCGGCACGCTCGCTAATTGGACGATTGTCGACGAAGTAGGAACAGTGGATGGCCCGTCGAATTGGTTCGTCTCCGGGGGACTACTCCAGCAGACCAGCAATATCAACGATGGGAATCTGGCGCGTGACCACTTACCGAAGAAAGCCACGTTCGCTCTCACGGGCGATGTCCTTTGGACGGACTACACCCTCACGGCCGATCTTAGATCCGGGGACAACGACGCGATTGGGCTGATGTTCCGCTATCAGGACGTGGACAACTACTATCGATTCTCAATGGACTCCCAACGCGGTTACCGACGCTTGGTGAAGAATGAGAATGGTGTCTTCACGTTGCTCTTTGAAGATGCCGTTCCGTTTGCCCTTGGGCAGTGGTACGACCTGCGCGTTGTGGTAAGCGGCAGCAAGATTCTCATCTACATTGACGATGTCCTCTGGGCGCACGTGGCGGATGCAGCGCTACCGGTTGGTCGGATTGCGGCCTATGCCTGGGGGAATACCGGCATCTCGTTTGACGACGTGATTGTCGCCGAGGGTATTGTTCCCGGTGAGTCGCCTAGCGTGACGATCACTTCGCCGGCGGACGGTTCTTCAGTCACCGAGGGCAGTTCGGTCGACTTCGCGGGCACGGCGAGCGATCCCGAAGATGGAGACATTAGCACCGACCTGGAGTGGACTTCGAACCTAGACGGATCGATCGGCTCCGGAGGGAGCTTCTCGACGTCTGCGCTGAGTGTCGGCGCGCACACGATTACAGCGGCCGTTATCGATTTCCACGCACTGCCGGGTAGCGATACGATCTCGCTCACGATCGACCCCGGTGCGAATACCGCGCCGAGCGTGACGATCACCGCGCCAGCGACCGGGGCCTCGTTTACAGAGGGTGACTCCGTGAGCTTTGCAGGAACTGCTAGTGATTCCGAGGACGGCGATATCACCGCGAGTCTGGCTTGGACCTCGAGCCTGGACGGGTCGATCGGTTCCGCCGGCGGCTTCTCGACTGCGGGACTCACTGTCGGAACGCACACGATCACTGCGGCGGTGACCGACTCGGGTGGACTTCCGGGTAGCGATGGGATCTCGGTGAGCATTGACCCGGTTCCGAACACAGAGCCGACGGTAACCATCACCGCGCCGGCAAATGGGTCGACGTTCATCCAGGGCGATTCGGTTAACTTCACGGGTTCTGGGACCGACACCGAGGACGGTGATATCACTGCGAGTCTGGCGTGGACGTCGAGCTTAGATGGAGCTATTGGTTCCGGCGGTAGCTTCTTGAGTACGGCGTTAACTGTCGGGACGCACACGATCACGGCGTCGCTGACCGACTCCGGTGGGCTCCCCGGCAATGACGCGATCTCGGTGACCATCGACCAGGTTCCGAACACAGAACCCACCGTGACCATCACCGCGCCCGCGAATGGGTCGACGTTCATCGATGGTGATTCCGTCGGCTTCGTCGGCACAGCGACCGATACCGAGGACGGGGACATCGCGGCGAACTTGAGTTGGTCCTCGAATTTGGACGGGGCGATTGGCTCGGGGGCCGGCTTCTCGACGTCGGCGTTAAGCGTAGGGACGCATACCATCACCGCGGCTGTCACTGATTCGGGTGGGCTGCCAGGAAACAACGCGATCTCAGTGACCATCAACGCCAACGTCGCGCCGACGGTGACGATTACCGCGCCCCTGACGGGATCGACCCTTATCGACGGCAATTCCGTCAGCTTCATCGGGACGGCGATTGACACCGAAGATGGCGACATCGCGGCGAACTTGAGTTGGTCTTCGAGCTTGGACGGCGCGATTGGTTCAGGTGGCGGCTTTTCCACTTCGGCCCTGACTATCGGAACTCATGTCATCACCGCATCGTTGACAGACTCCGGCGGTCTGCCCGGTAGCGACGCCATTTCGGTCACCATCGACCCGGTTCCGAACACAGAACCCACCGTGACCATCACCGCGCCGGCGAATGGGTCGACGTTCATCGACGGCGATTCGATCAACTTCACAGGCACGGCGACCGACACCGAGGACGGCGATATCACCGCGAGTCTAGCTTGGACCTCTAGCCTGGATGGTCCTATTGGTTCCGTCGGCGGCTTCTCGACCGCTGCCCTAACGATCGGCACACATACGATCACCGCGTCGCTGATGGACTCGGGCGGGATTGCCGGCAATGATGCCATCTCGGTGACCATCAACCCGGTCCCGAACACGGCGCCGACGGTGACAATCACAACTCCGGTAAACAGCTCGGCGTTCACTGACGGTGATTCTGTGAGCTTTATCGCTACTGCGACTGACACCGAAGACGGCGATATCGCGCCGAACCTAAGCTGGTCCTCAAGCCTCGACGGCACGGTCGGTTCCGCTAGTGGTTTCTCGACGTCGGCCCTCACCGTAGGGACGCACATCATCACCGCGTCGTTGACGGACTCTGGCGGCCTGCCAGCCAACGACGCCATCTCCGTTACAATCGATCCGATACCGAATACAGCACCCACGGTGACGATTACCGCGCCGGCAAGTGGCTCGACGTTCATCGACGGTGATCCTGTTAGCTTCATCGCCACAGCGACTGACACCGAAGACGGCGATATCGCGGCGAACTTAAGCTGGTCCTCAAGCCTCGACGGCACGATCGGTTCCGGCGGCGAGTTCTCAACGGCGACTCTGAGCATTGGGATACACACGATTTCCGCGTCGCTTACGGATTCAGGCGGCCTACCAGGTAACGATGCCATTTCGGTAACCATTGACCCCGTTCCGAACACGGTGCCTACGGTGACGATCACCGCGCCGGCGAACGGATCTTCATTCGTCGCGGGCTCGAGCGTCAGTTTCGCCGGCACGGCCAGTGATACCGAAGACGGCAACATCTCCGCGAATCTCAATTGGACCTCGAGTCTCAACGGACCGATTGGCTCGGGTGCTGGTTTCTCAATAGCAACGCTGAGCGTCGGCACGCACACGATCACTGCGTCGCTAACAGACTCGGGTGGCCTCCCGGACGACAACAGCATTTCCGTGACAATCAGCCCGAACACCGCACCGACCGTGACGATCACCGCCCCCGCGACTGGGTCCTCGTTCAACCAGGGCACGAACGTTGGCTTCAGCGGCACGGCAACTGATACCGAGGATGGTGATCTTGCCGCAAGCCTGAATTGGACCTCAAATCTCGACGGCGCGATCGGCTCGACCGGGACGGTCTCGACCTCGACCCTAAGCGTCGGGGTACACACGATTACGGCGTCGCTTACCGACTCCGGCGGACTGCCAGGGAGCGACGCGATCTCGGTAACGATAGCCACAGTACCGGTAACGATGGTCGATAACTTGACGAATGCCGACTTCTCAACGCCGGAAGGAACCATCAGCGGTTCTCATTTGGACACGCACGTTCAAGACGACCTTTACGAGGCGTTGACCGAGGAACAGCAGGGCCGCAACAGCAAAGTCCGAAGCACTTTGAATCACACCTGGACGCTCAACCTTGTCGCGGGCACGACACACACATTCAAGGTCGACGCGTATCACAGCCCGAACAGCGAGGGCGACAACTTCACGTTCGCCTATTCGACGGACAACTCTTCGTTTACGAACATGCTGACGGTGACGAAGACGGCTGACGACGATGTGGAACAAACGTTCGCTCTGCCCTCGGAGCTGGTCGGCACGTTGTACGTCCGGGTTGTGGACACTAACAATTCCCGGAGAAATGGGGTGCTCGACACCCTATTCGTAGACTCGATGGCCGTCACGACCGTCGTTGGGGGCGGCTCTAACACCGCGCCTGTCGTCACCATCATCGCGCCCGCGGATGCGTCGAGCTTCGAGCAGGGTGTGAACATCGCCTTCGCGGCCACCGCCACCGATACGGAAGACGGCGATATCAGCGGCGATCTCACCTGGGCGTCGGACTTGGATGGCACGATCGGTTCCGGTGCTAGCTTCCTGGCAACGCTCAGTGCCGGCTCACATACGATCACGGCGTCACTCACGGATACGGGTGGGCTGCCAGGGAGCGACGCCATCTCGGTAACCGTTACTCCGGGCTCGAACGATGCGCCTACGGTGACTATCACCGCGCCGACGAACGGGTCGTCGTTCCCCTCGGGAGACAGTATCAACTTCGCGGGCACGGCCAACGACACCGAGGACGGGGATATCACCGCGAATCTGAGTTGGTCCTCCAATCTGGATGGCGCCATTGGCTCGGGCGGCAGCTTCTCGACTTCTACGCTGAGCGTTGGTACCCATACGATCACCGCTTCACTGACCGATAGCGGCGGCCAAGGGGGTAGTGACAACATTGTCGTCACGGTTGACCCTGTCGGTGCAAATATCACGCTTTCGACAAGCGGGCAGAAAGTCCAGGGCCGGCATCGTATCACTCTCACGTGGACCGGAGCGACGTCGGCCAATATCGATGTGTATCGCAACGGGTCGTTGCTCACGACGACCCTGAACGACGGCTCGTATACGGATAACACGGGAGGAAAGGGCAACGGCAGCTACAGCCACCAGGTGTGTCACGCCGGGAGTTCTACGTGTTCGAATACGGCGACCACCAATTTTTGATCCCTCCTCAGAGCGTTGCGTAATTCGCCAAGCATTTGAAACTCGTGACGAAGTGCTGTTCATCCTGAATTCCGTGATAGCCTGGACTCGTCGTGCTCTCACGCCTTATTCTCGTTAGTTTTGTTGCCCTGAGTATTGCTTCGGCGGCCTCATCGCCAGAGGCTTGGGTTCCTTTGCGCTGGGATGGCGGCCCACTCGAATTAGCCCGGCGTCTGGGAACCGAGAATCCGATCGAGACAGAGTCGCAACGGCGGGTCATCGAGAACTGGTACGCGCCCGAAACGTTAGGCCTCCTCAAGGATGGCCCCTACAACTGCGTGGTCCTGACCTGGAGTCTCGGGCGGGCGACGGACGCGGACGCCGCGCAGCGCGAGCTCGTCACGAAGTACGTCGGGTTGGTTCGGGAGCGGGACCTTACGGTGCTCGGCTCGGTGGAATTTGGCCCCGACTGGGAAGAAGCGGTGCGGGCGGCGGCTGCTCAGGCTTTGGCGACGTTGCGCGCTGTGAACGATGAGGCCGTCGTGATTCCGATGGGGAACTGGCAGCATGTCCACCGGGAGGCTGAGTTTCCGATACTCGCTAATCTCAGCGGCCTATGGCCCGGCATGTTGAGCGTCTCCGAAGCCGAGGAATGGGGCGCGGGCCCGACGAGCAACCCGTGGGTGCTATCGAATGCCTGGCAGGTCGGTGTATTACTTGCAGATGGTTCAAACCGCCCTGCTTGGATGGGCCATCGCCCGACGAAGCACCGGCCACAGCCTTTGGAGTTCGCGGATCACGCCCGTGCTGTCGCCGATGTCGGGATGGCCGGCGGTACTTGGGTCGTTGCGCTCGGGGACGATCTCCGGGAACGCATCCACAAAGGCGACAGTGATGCGCTGCAAGACTGGCGGCGCTTAGGTGAATACGTGAAGTTCTTTCGCGACCGGGAAGAGTGGCGGGCTTTCGAGAGTTGGCCAAGTGTGGTGGTCGTTCATGATCCGGCTGCGGGAGGCGAATTCGATTCGTTCGATGTCCTGAACATGCTGTCGGTGTACCACGTGCCGCATCGAGTCGTATTGCGAAAGGACTTCCCCGACAAGCGGGTCGAAGATGGGTCAGCGGTTCTCGTCTATGACTTTGAGCCCGGACCAGAGCCGGAGGTCGATAAGCTGCGCGAGTTCACTGGCAAAGGCGGCACGTTGTTGCTGGGGCCGCGCTGGCGCGAGGCCGGGGACAGTGCCCCGGAGTTGATTGCCGGAGCGGGCAGCATTAGACGCTATCCGGCGGAAGAGATCGACTCGGACCGCTTCTCACGCAACGTGCGCGATCTAGTTGAGGACAAACACGCAGCGCCGCGCCCCTACAACGTGGGCTCGATCATTTCGCTGTATCGCTATGACCCGTCGAGCGACCGGGCGTTGCTACAGATGACGGAGTACGGCCATTATCCGACTGAGAACATCACCGTGCGGTTCCCGCGTGAGATCAAGAGTGCCAGGGTGCACTCGATTGAGGGTGAGCCAGTCGAGTTGAAGGTCTACGAGGGCGACAAGGGCGGCAGCGAGATCGATATCCCTGAGGTGCCGGGGTACTGCGGAGTTATCATCGAGTTCCAACAGGGAGACGGACATGCGGGCAAATAGCTTTGGGCAGCGGTATCCGTGCGGCAGCAGGAAATGGACGCGGCGGGATTGGCTTTGGACGGCGGGCGGTGCGTTCGCGGGGTCGATGGGTGCAGAGCGGGCGCGGGCGGCGGCTCCGGCCTCTCCTGTTGCGATGGCGCGATGCCAAAGCTATCGAAGCGCCGAACTGTCCGAGCACATGACGACCTTATTCGACCAGCTCGGTGGGATCGGGAAGCTTGTGTCCGGCAAGACGGTAACGGTCAAGCTGAACCTGACGGGTAGTCCTGGCTTGCGGTTCGAAGGCAAGGCGCTCGGTGAGACGCACTATTGCCATCCGAACCTGGTGGGCGTAGTTTGTCGCCTGTTGTCCGAGGCGGGTGCGACGCGGCTTCGTTTGGTCGAGAGTGCTTGGGCGACGGGCGGTCCGTTGGAAGACTATATGCTCGACGGCGGTTGGAGCGTGCGGGCGCTCAAGAACGCCGGAAAGCGGATTGAGTTTGAGAATACGAATGCGTTGGGCTCGGGCACGAAATATTCCGAGCTGAAAGTCGCGGGCGGTGGGCTGATGTTCCCATCGTTTCGATTGAACCAGGTCTATGACGACACGGACGTCTTCATGACGATCGCGAAGTTAAAGAACCATGCGACGTGCGGCGTAACGTTGTCACTCAAGAACAGCTTTGGGATTACGCCGGCGTCGATCTATGGTGGGGACGCTGGTGTGGACGAGCCGAACGAATCCCCGAGGCAAGGGCGCGGTCCGTTGCATGCCGGCGACCGACAGCCGGCGAAGATTGCCGCGCCGGAAACTGATCCGTCATCGCCGCGACATGACGGCTATCGCGTGCCGCGCATCGTGGCTGATCTAGCAGTCGCTCGTCCGATTGATCTGCAAATTATCGACGGCGTCGAAACGATGATTGGCGCGGAAGGCCCCTGGGTTCGCGACGGCGATCTACGGACGGGCAAGCCGGGCCTGCTCATCGCCGGGTTGAACCCGGTGTGCACGGACGCGGTGGGGACCGCTGTGATGGGGTACGATCCGCGAGCCGAACGCGGCACGGTTCCTTTCCGCAATTGCGACAACACGTTGTTGTTGGCCGAGGGTCAAGGCGTTGGTACGGCTTACCTTTCACGTATCGATGTGCGCGGCCTCAGTATCGACGAGGCTCGGTTCCCGTTTGAGCCGGCTCCGGCGGCGGGACGAGCCGGCGCGGCTTCGGGCTAGTTTCAAGTCGGATTAGGTACTCGGGCGCGACGGGGAATGGCGCTCATTCAGTAGAGTGGCGAGCGTCAGCGAACGTTGGCCCGCGTCCGTCCCGGTTCCTGGCAGCGGTATCGTCATCCGTCGATCCATCCCGTACGTGGCTTGTCCCGGGGAATCCGTCTTCGATCGGCAAAGCTGGGTCTCTCCTAAACTCACAGTCCGCTTTGGTCGAACTGAAGGGTGAATGTCGGAGTTGAGTACAGCAACCGCGCCGGATCAAACGGACGAAGGTCCCATCGCAAGCACAGAGAAACCAATCAGGGTCCGGCACTCGCTCAACCTTCCCGCAGATCGGCCCTACCTGTTGATTCTTGCCGTCGTGTTGGCGGCCTCTGTCTTCGCATTTGACGCGGGTGTCGCCCTGGGTATTGCGGCGGCCGTGCCGTATGCGGGCGTGATTTGGTTGGCGTGCGCATCAAGGAGTCGGCGGAGTGTTAGGGCCGCAGCAATTGGCTGCTCCGTCCTAACGTTGCTCGGCTTGATGGTATCCCCAGGGGTGATAGCGTGGCCCGTCCTCGTGAATCGCGGTGCGGCCCTGCTGGCTATTTGGCTCATCGCGCTTCCGTGTCTGCAGGTACTGCGGCTAATGCAGGAGGCGGAGCAACGCTTCGACGCGGCGGACCGTGAGCGGGTTGAACTTGCCCGCCAGCGTGAAGAAGACCTTCGGAAGTCGGGCATGCTAGTGGGCATCATGGCGGATCTGACGAGCGAGCGCACCAAGCTACGCGACGAGATGACCAAGAGCAAGCAGCTCGCCGCCATCGTGGCATCTTCCGATGACGCCATCATTTCGACAACCTTCGACGGAATCGTGCTTTCGTGGAATCACGGCGCCGAGAAGCTCTACGGTTACCGCTCCGAAGAGATGCTCGGTCAACGGGCTCAGTGCCTATTGCCCGACGATCGTGTGAACGAAATCGCCGACATCATGGACCGGATACGCAACCAGGAGCGGGTTGACCCATTCGAGACAATTCGTATTGCTCAAGACGGCACACACCGCGATGTTTCTCTAAGTGTTACCCCCGTTCGTGACCCCGAAGGACGCGCGATCGGTGCCTGCTCGACCGCGCGGGACATCAGCGAACTCAAGCGGGTCGTCGCCGCACAGCGCGAGGTGAACTACGACCTGGAGCGCAGGGTAAAGAGGCGCACGACCGAACTTGCGCGCACCAACGAATCGCTCCTCAGCAGCAATGTCGAACTGCAACGGTTCGCGTATGTCGCCTCGCACGACCTACAAGCGCCACTACGCACGATCGCGTCCTATGCACAGTTTCTCCAGGAGGACTGCAACGACCAGCTTGACGAAACGGCCCGGGGCCACATTACCCACATCGTCAGTAGCGCCACGTTGATGCAGCGTCTCATACGTGATTTGCTTGAGCTTTCGCGCGTCGAGGCGCGCGTGAGTCAGTTTGCCCCGGCAAGCCTCGACGCCGCTTTCCGGCGAGCTCTGGAAATGCTGAGCGGCGCTATTGAGAACGCCGATGCGGAAGTCGACTGCGACGAACTGCCCGTGGTCCCGGCGGATGCCACCCAGATGGCGCAACTCTTCCAGAACCTGATTGGTAACGCGATCAAGTACCGGGGGGACAAGGCGCCCCGAATAAGCGTCACAGTGGAACCAAGAGACGAGGACTGGAATATCTTGGTGCGAGACAACGGCATCGGCGTTGCTCAGGAACAGCAAGAGAAAATCTTTGATGTCTTCACGCGGCTTCAAACAGAAGCGTCCTATCCGGGTACCGGCCTCGGATTGGCAATCTGCCGCCGGATTGTCAATCGGCACGGCGGGCGGATTTGGGTCGAATCCGAAGAAGGCAACGGATCCACGTTCTGCTTCACGGTTCCCAAGGCCGCGGCGAAGGTTTCCGTCGCGCAACCTGAGGATGCCGAGCCATCGATCCTCCCGAAGGGTTGAGCGTCGCCCAGCGGAAACGGTCCTAGATGTCCGCGGTCAACACGTCGCCGGAGGCACGCTAGGGGAATGTACCCGCGTGTGCGTTCGCTCTCAGGTTGCACGAGGGCGAAGTGATATTCTGATTTCACGATGGCGGAGCCCAGCCTAGTTGTCCGAACCGACGGCCCCGTGGCGACGATCCTGCTCAATCGCCCAGCGCGACGTAATGCGCTCTCGATGGACTTGATGCGGGAGTTGATCGCCGCCCTTGAGGAGATTGGCGAGAACCGTGATATCGCCGCCGTGATTCTGGCAGGCGAAGGTCCCGTTTTCTGTGCGGGGCACGACCTTGGCGAGATGGTCGATCGCGATATCAACGAATATCGCAAGATCTTTGATGTCTGCACGGATCTCATGACGACGATTCAGCGCATTCCGCAACCGGTGATCGCTCAGGTCGATGGGATGGCGACAGCGGCGGGTTGCCAACTCGTGGCGGCCTGCGACCTCGTTGTCGCGTCGGAGGGTGCCAAGTTCGCAACGCCGGGCGTGCGGATCGGCCTTTTTTGCAGTACCCCGATGGTGGCGCTGACGCGGGCTATCGGGCGGAAGCGGGCCCTCGAGATGCTTCTAACCGGGCGGCCGATCGATGCGTCTACGGCGGCCGATTGGGGGCTCGTGAACCGCGTTGTTCCCGGTGACCAGCTACCGAAAGTGACGCGCGAGCTGGCCGACCAGATTGCTGAAGCCAGCGGATTCGTCGTCGGACTCGGCAAAGCGGCGTTCTACGCACAGATTGATCTGGATCAGCCCAAGGCATACGCTTATGCGAAAGAGGTGATGAGCATGAACGCGCTCGCCTCCGACGCGCAAGAAGGAATGAGCGCCTTCCTCGAAAAGCGCAAACCGTGCTGGACGGGACGATAGCTTCCTGGTGTTCATGCCTCTCCATTCGCTAGCCAAGTTGTCTAGCCGCGTCGCTACTACCGTTGCGAAACTCGCGGTTGTCTTAGGTTTGGTGAGCACGGTCGTGGCCGGCGGCCTGCCTCCGGGTTCACCCTCGGCTATGGGCATGGACCCGGCAACTCTGGACTCAGCGGTAGCGCTCTACGAGCGGGCTGTCGCGGCGGACGAGCACCGCGGCGTTGTCCTTCTTGTGGCCCGTCGGGGCAATGTGGTTCTGCATGAAGTTATCGGTTACAGCGATTTCGACCACAAGACACCGCTGAAGAAGGACGCCCTGTTTCGCATGGCATCGAATACGAAACCCGTGGTCGCGACCGCGGTGCTGATGCTGGTGGAGGAAGAGAAGCTAGCCCTCGCCGACAACGTGAGGAAACATCTGTCATCGTTCGACAATTACCGGGCCGGTTGGATTCAGATCCGGCATTTGCTGAGCCACACGAGTGGTTTGCGAATGGGCCCGATCTTCCTAGAGCCGCTGCTTCCCAATACGACGCTTCAGAAAGAGGTGGCGCGGTTCGGGAAGAGAGGCGCGGAAGTTCCTCCGGGAACGAGCTACTCGTACAATAATCCGGGATTCAACACGCTCGGCGCTCTAATCGAAGTCGCTAGCGGAGAGCCGCTTGAAGACTTTCTCGCGCAACGGGTTTACAATCCTCTGGGGATGCGCGACAGTTCGAATTATGAATCGAAAGCCGACCAGAACCGCATGTCAACGGTGTACTCTCGGGACGATATCGACACATGGAAGGTTGAGTGGAGACCGGGTGACGAGCCGGACTACCCTTTTGTGCGGGCATCGGGAGGGATGATCTCGACCGCCGCTGACTACGCTCGGTTCTGCGAGTTATGGCGGCGAGGTGGCGATCTCGATGGGACAAGGTTGCTCGGCAAAGCAAGTGTGCAGGCGGCGTGGACACCGGCTCCGAATGCTAGCTGGAGCAAGAAGGTTCACTACGGGTATGGCTGGGTTCATGAAGAGGGGCGCGGATGGAGCCATGGTGGGTCCGATGGAACTTATGCGCTCGTGAACCCGGACGAGGAGTTGATCATCCTCGTATTCGGCCAGAGCAGGGCCCCGGGCATCGGGCGTCTTCGTGATCGCTTCATCGAGATGGTGCACGCCGCCATCGTTGAGTAGGGTACGTCGAGAAGTGCGCCCGTGACGGCAGACCAACAGAGCGACAGTTCGGGGCGTCAAGCAGCGGCGTCATTCGCCACCGGACGCCCGCTGACCGAGTTGTGGCTGCGGATCGGACCAGGCGCGTTGGTGCTGGCCCTGCTTGCCCTCGCGGCCCTCGACGCTTCGCCCGACACTCCAGCCTGGGCGCCACCGCTCCTCGTGGCGGTCGCCGTTGCGGCGGGCCTCGCTCTGAGTGTGGCCATCGGGAGATTGCAGAGAGCCTGGGCGGCGGTTCACCAACAGCGGATGGACCACGAACGCCGCTGTTCCCAGACGCTGGAGCGCGCCGCGGACGGCATCCTTTCGGTGGATATCGAAGGACGGCTGGCAGGCGCTGATGAAGGGGCGGCAGAGCTGTTCGGGTACTCCGTCGGCGAACTCTCGGAAGTTGCACTCTCGACTCTGATCCAGCTACCTACTGGTACCGACGAATCGGTCGACAACGCCGCCCCTTCCCTTCCCGCGTTCGGAGAGAAGGTGCGGGCGAGAGGCACAAGCCGAACGAAGCGTTCGCTAGCGCTCGACGTGATCTGCGTCGCGCCGCCGCGCGCGGATGGCAGCCAGATCTGGCTTCTGTTGTGGGACCGGACCGAACTCGCGGAGACGAAACGGAAGTTGGCGCGGCTTGAGTTCATCGCGGAAGAGAGCCCTCATCCCATTCTTGAGGTGGACGCGGCGGGCGATGTCTCATTTACGAACGCCGCGGCGGACCGGCTGTTTCCTGAACTCAAGGTTCAGGCCTCGGCACACCTACTGTTGCAGGATCTCGACACCACTTCCGAACGACTGCGGCGAGGGCGCGAGAGCAGCTTGATTCGCGAGATCACCGTCGGCGCGAGCCTCTGGGAACAGCACATCGCCTACGTGCCATCCACTGGAACCCTGCGAATCTTCTCTTATGACGTAACGGACCGCCGAGAGGCGCTACGCGATACACTGACGAGTTTGCCGAATCGGGCGTCGTTCATGCGCCGCCTCAACCGAGTGGCCGCGCTGGCTGACGGCGACCCAAGCTATGCCTTCGCCGTGCTGTTCCTTGACCTCGATCGATTCAAGGTTCTCAATGACACCCTCGGCCACGCGACCGGCGATGATCTACTCAAGGCCGTCGCCGGGCGGCTCGAAACCTGCCTGCGACCCAATGACCTGGTAGCGCGCCTGGGTGGCGACGAGTTCACCATCTTGCTGGATGGCGTTCGTGACCAAGCGGAGGCGGAGGCGATCACGGCGCGTATCTTGCAACGCCTGCACGCTCCGTTTGACCTGAGCGCGCAAACCGTCTTCACGTCGGCAAGCGTGGGTATTGCGATGAGCCCGGTAGGCTTCGACGAGCCCGCGGACTTGGTGGCGTTCGCCGACGCGGCGATGTACCGCGCCAAGACCGAAGGACGGGGCCGACAGATCGTGTTTGACGTGACCGTCGATGGGCAAGCGGTTCCCGGCCGTTTGTTCTAGCGCCAGGCATGCGGCGAGAGCCCTGGATGGGACTGCCCCAGAGTCTTCAAGTCGCTCAACTTTACATAAGGAGTGCCGACTCCGTAATATTGAGATGCTCAATCCAAAGAGTCCCCTATCGGGGGCGGTGTAGGCGAATTGCGCGGCAAGGGAGCGCCCCGCGTTTCACAGTCGATGGCAAAGAGGAAGAGACAATCCCCAGCGGCACAGCCTCGATTCAGTCCGCAGTTGCCGACGACCGAAGGTTCCGACGGCACGAACGGGCCTGCTGACACCAGCCCTGAACAGCACTGGTCGGCGAAGGTATTGGCCCGTCTCCTGGCGCCCGTCGACATCGCCTCGCTCGCCGTCTTCAGGGTGTGCTTCGGGTTAGCGCTGGCTTGGGATGTCTGGGGCTTTCTTCGGCTCGGATTGGTAAACCTGTACTGGGTTGATCCGCTTTTCCATTTCACCTTTTTGGGATTCGATTGGGTGCAGCCGTGGCAGGGCTTGGGGATGTATGTCCACTTCCTGGTGTTGCTCCTGCTCGCTCTGTGTATCGCGGCGGGCCTGTTCTACCGGCTGGCAACGATTCTATTCTTCCCAGCGTTCGCCTATGTGCTGCTGCTCGACAAAGCGTACTACCTGAATCACTTCTATCTCATAACCCTCATCAGCTTCCTGCTGATATTCGTTCCCGCGCACCGCTGTTTCTCCCTCGACGCGCTTCGGAATACGAAGCTGCGATCCGACACGACACCCGCGTGGACGGTCTGGGTACTGAGTGGCCAACTCGCGATCGTTTACTTCTTTGGTGGGGTCGCCAAACTCAGATGGGATTGGTTGGTTCTTGGCGAACCGATGAGAACCTTCCTTGTGGCCGCGAGCCCGCCGCCTGGGATGGGCCCCCTGCTTACCTCGGAAGCCGCCGTCTACTTCTTTGCCTGGGGTGGCGCCTTATTTGACTTGGCCATCCCATTCTTGCTCTGGATGCCGCGGACGCGCGCCGTCGCCTACACGACCGTCGTTGGATTTAATCTTTGCAACGCGTTCTTCTTCGAGATCGGGATTTTCCCATGGTTCATGATCTGTGCGAGTACGTTGTTCTTTCGGCCCGACTGGCCCCGGCGGATCGGATGGGTGTGGATGCTCCCGCCTCGAACGGATCGTCGACAAAGGACAGCGACAACGGATTCCAGTGGGTTCGCGTCAATGGGTTTCGGGCGGCGCGCGGTACTCATGGTGATGACCGTCTATTTCGTCATCCAACTGACTCTTCCCTTTTCTCAATATTTCTATCCCGGCAACGTCCTCTGGAGGCATGAGCCCGCCTACTTCATCTGGCACATGAAGCTTGCCACAAGCGCGACCGAAACGCACATCGTCGCAAAGGACCCTAGTACAGGCGAAGAGTACGATGTTGATCCGAGAATCCACCTCAATGCGAAACAGATCCGGAAGTTTCGCACCAACCCCGACATGCTCCTCCAGTATGCGCACTTTCTGGCACGGCAGGCACAGGATAACGGCATCCCAAACCTTGAGGTTCGGGCTCAAGTCCGGAGTTCTCTCAACCGCCGCCCACCGCGTATGTTCGTCTATCCGGACGTGAACCTAGCAGAGGTGGAACGTTCAATGTCTCCGGTCGCGTTCCTCTATCCGTTGGAGACGGCCCCCTTGGCCGAGAAGCCATTGCGAAAGGCAGCCGAACTAAGTGAGACGGAGAACACGGATACGGCCGACCCGTAGGCGAAGTCGGCGGGTAGGTCAAGCACCCTAAGCTAGCGGCGAACAGACTGTGTTCTGAATCGCGATATCGCCGCTTTCGCGGTCGTAGTCGAACAGCATGAGATCGGCGAGATCTCCGGGCTCGAAGAAACCTTGACGCTTCGCCATATGTGTGTGACGGGCCGCATTCATCGTACCCATACGTAGCGCGTCGTAGAGCGAGATCCCCGCGAAGCGAATCAGCTTTTCGAGTCCGCGATCCATCGTGAGAGCTGAACCCGCAAGGCGGCGGCTGGATGTGAGCTCGACGCGCATCTCCGGAGTCAACTCAACCTCCAGATGACCGATGCGATAGATCCCCGGTGGACAGTTCGCGGGAGCGACGGCATCCGTGACAAGAATACACTGTTCGAGCCCCTTGGCGCGGACGGCGATCTTAACGAAGTTTCCGTCGAGGTGAATGCCGTCGACGATCAGCCCGGCGCAAAGCTCATCGGATGCCATCTGGTCGAGGATATAGTTTGGGAAACGCGCGAGGACTTGGTGCGAGCCGTTCCCCAAATGGGTACTCATCGTCGCGCCGGCCTGAATCGCGTCCGCGATATCAGCGGTCGTGGCATTGGTGTGTCCGAGCGCGACAACAACGCCTCCCTGCCCGACAATATGCTCGATGACCTTGATCGCCCCTTCCTGCTCGGGCGCAAGCGTCAGGATGCCGATATTGCCCTCGGCGGCGTCTTGAAACTGATTCCATTCGTCGATGGTGGCCGCTCGTACATGCTCCACCGGGTGAGCGCCGCGCGGACCATCGATCGGCGAGATCCAAGGGCCCTCAACATGGAAGCGAGCCATGGAGTTGCCGTTGGGAAGTTCACGCTTTGCCCGCGCAAGATTCGCGAGCGAGCCGCTGATATTCTCGTTCGACCCGGTGATGAGAGTCGGGAAGAAGCGCGTCACCCCGGTACCACGCATGACCTCGATCGATCGAGCGATCTCGTCGTGGGGGGTGTCGGGTGAATTGTAATCGACGCCGGCGAACCCGTTCACCTGAATGTCGATCATCCCGGGCGCGATGTAGGGGCCCTCGCCAGGGTGGCCCGTCTCTTCCACTGTGCGAATAAGGCCCCCTTCCTCCTGGATATGAAGAAGCTCGCCGGTTTGGGGGGATCGTCCGCTGTAGGTCATGGTACGCTTGCCGTTCCGATTGATTAGTTTGGCATAGTTCCATGACCATCGACATCGAAGGTAAACAAGTTGGGATCGATACGCGCGGCGTTGGCACCCCGCTGATTCTGATTCACGGTTTTCCGCTGAATCGCCGAATGTTTGCACCTCAATTGGAAGGACTGTCGGCGGCAGCCCGCGCCATCACGTTCGATGTCGCGGGCGTGGGCGAATCCGAGGCCGGGTCGGTTTCGATGGACGATATCGCGGATCTCACGGCAGCCATCTTGACCCAACAAGGCATCGACAAGGCCGTCGTCGGCGGAGTATCGATGGGCGGATACGCTTCGTTCGCATTCGCACGCCGCCACCCGCAACGACTGCTCGGCTTGATTCTTGCGGATACGCGCGCCGCTCCCGACTCGGACACAACCAAAGAAGCTCGCCGAAAGATGGCGCGGCTTGTCGAAGATGAGGGTGTGATCCCGGCAGCCGCGCGAATGGTCCCCGGGTGGTTTGGGCCGAGTTCGCTCCAAGGACGGCCCGAAGTAGTTCAGCAGGCGCGTGCTCTGGTCGAGGCTGCTCCGGCGGAGACAATCGTCCGTATGCTCCAAGCCCTCGCCGACCGGCCCGATGCGAGACCGGGGCTTTCAGAGATCAAAGTACCCACCCTCGTCATCTCCGGTGAAGAGGACCCGATGATCCCACCCGCCGAGATGGCTCAGTGGGCGGCGTTGATTCCCAATTCCCGTCACGTAGTGATCCCCGCAACAGGTCACCTCCCGAACCTTGAAGACCCACCTGCCTTCAACCGTGCCGTCGCGGACTTTCTCGCCGGAACCGCATAACTCTCGCCGGGTATAATCGGTGCAACGCTCATTGCGTTACTTGCCCGGTTTCTCGGGCGGATCGGTCAGGAACACATTGAAAACGTCTTGGTTGTTAGCTGTCGCAGTCGGTATGGTTCTAGGCCTCGGCTGTAGTTCCACCGCCGATCCCGAGCCCTTCGATGTCGAGAACCGCATACCTTGGACGACATCCAACATCAAAGGCACCCCCGAACCGCCCAGCCCGTACCGGCCGGAAGTCGCATT
>Ga0302123_10000283_pt1 | contig 41851 bp, 42 predicted proteins | sample CB21_321_MG_FD_203109 | JGI IMG/M metagenome (GOLD analysis project Ga0302123, IMG submission 203109) | Marine microbial communities from Western Arctic Ocean, Canada - CB21_32.1 | ecosystem: Environmental > Aquatic > Marine > Oceanic | place: Canada: Western Arctic Ocean | collected 2017-09-28 | reverse complement strand
CCCGACGCGTCAACGACAAACGCGCACGTCTTGCTTCCGGCTCCGCTCGTCCCGTGAAACTGAATCTCCGCGGCTTGGCTCTGCCCGCCTGGGTCGACCGAAGTGACCTCGCACTCCTCATGCACAGCCGCGCCGGCATCGCGGGCGGCGTCAAGCAAGATCTTGTCGTACTCGTCCCGATTGACTTGGAAGCCGTAGTCAAACACCCACGGCGCGGTCTTCGGCGTAGCGAACGAGAAGGTCCATGGCGCGCGATCGCCACCCCACAGAAACGTCGCGGCGCGCTTTTTTACAAAGCCCGCGGCCTCGACACGCTCGAAGACCCCGAGGCGTTTCAAGATTGACAGCGTTCCAGGAAGCAGTGATTCGCCAACTCGATAGCGCGGAAAACGTGTCTTCTCGAATAGCTCGACATCACATCCGAGTTTGCGCAGGCAAAGCGCGGCGATACTACCGGCCGGACCACCCCCGATGATTGCCGTCGGCAGAGAGGATATTTCAGCGGCTCCCATCAACTCAAATTCTGCATTGCGTCAGCCAGCGTCGCGGGCTGCCTGGAGATCGTCAGCCAAGCTCTTGACAGCATTCCATAGCAGGCCGGCGTCATTGGAGCAGCCGATGAGTTGGATTCCCTTCTTCATCCATGTCTCGGCAAGTTGTTGATTGCGGACCTGGATGCCGGCCCATTTGCCGTGGCGATTGCAGCACTCGACGACATGCTCGATGGCGGCAATGAGCTTGGGGTTCTCGAAGTCGCCTCCGACGCCGAGCGAGATCGAAAGATCGGCTGGTCCGACGAGCAGGACATCGACGCCGGGGACGGCTGCCATCTCGTCGCAGCAATCGAGAGCCCGTTGGGTCTCCACTTGGGAAACGATAAGCGTCTCGCGGTTGATGTGCTCGATGGCCTGCGAAAAAGTCACGGCCTCGTAACCGAGCTGTTGCGGCATCAGCCCATAGCCCCGAATTCCGGCAGGTGGATACTTCGCCCAACTAACAGCCTCGGCGAGGCGTTCGGGACTCTCGACACGCGGAAACAAAATCCCTTCCGCCCCTTGATCGAGCGCGCGGGCGACCAGAGTGTATTGCAAATCGGAGACACGCACGATGGGCGTGATCGGCGTGAGCAGCGAGGTGCGCACAAGGTCCTGCACGGTCTCGATCGTAAAACCGCCGTGCTCGGTGTCGATGAAGATCCAGTCAAAGCCCGCAGCGGCAAACATGCGGGGGATCTCGGCGGATGGAAGTTGCGCAAGCGCGCATCCGAGGGCGGGCTTGCCTTCGGCGAGGAGCTGTCGAGTTCGGTTGGGTCGCATAGAGGGAACAGTATCGCAGGAATTCCTTGGTAGGCGTGTTACTAATGCGGATGCGGATTAAATCATTGCATTTGAGTTGCGATGGGTCTAGCATGGCAGCGGAACCCTAAGTAAATCAGGAGGCGCCACGATGCACCGACGAATGTTCGTCGTTACCTTGCTCGTTACCCTTCTGGCCGTAAGTGCTGTCGCGCAGTCGCCACACCTGGAATCAGTTGAACCGGCGAATGGCAAAGCGGGAGATGAACTGATCACACAGGGCCAAGCCCTAGGGGAAAGCACTGTGGCTGATCTGTTTCTCACCGACGGCACGAACGACCACAAGGTCAAGATGGTCGAGCAGCAAACGGAGTCGATCCGGTTTACCGTACCCAAGGTGAAACCGGGCCGTTACAGCCTGATGCTGCTAACCAAAGGAGCGAGTCCGGCCTATTTGCAACAACCGGTTTTCTGCACGATTGAAGAATAGGCGGCAGCACGAAAGCGGGATTCAATGTCCCGATTGGACTGGCTGGGCACGGCGCTCGACACGGCGTTGGCGGGAAATCTCTGATCTCAAGCGGCTACTCGAGACGCCGGGCGAACGCTACGGCACTGAGGTCAGCCGTGTAATCGCCCACTGAGCGTGCTCCTGAACAAGCGGGTCGGGGTTGGCGGCGAGCTCTTCAAGGATAGTCAGAAAATCAGCATTGCCGCTGTTTCCCATAGCGACGGCAATGTTGCGAAGAAAACCTCGATAGCGTGGGCGCTCGATCGGAGAATCAGCGAACCGTTCGTTGAATTCGTCCTCGGTCAGACTGGCGAGCTCTTTGAGATCAGGCAACGCATTACGCGGCTGAAACTCCGGCCGGTCGGTTTGGGGAGCCCGGCGATTCCATGGGCAAACATCCTGGCAGATATCGCAACCGAAGATGTGCGGGCCAACGTCGGGACGGTCGTCTTCGGGGATGACCCCGCGCAACTCAATCGTCCAGTACGAGATGCACTTCGTCGCGTCAAGCGCGTGTGACGGCCCATCCGGGCGATCGAGCGGGACGAGGGCATCGGTCGGACAAGCGTCGATGCAGCGCGTACAGGTGCCGCAGCGAAACGGCGCCGGGTCATCCGTTTCCAACTCAAGCGAGGTCAGGATTTCGCCGAGGAACACCCACGAACCGATCTGCTGATTGATCAGACAGGTGTTCTTGCCGATCCAGCCGAGCCCGGCCTGCGCTGCATAGGCTCGTTCGAGCAGCGGCGCGGTGTCGACGCAGACTTTGCGATCAAACGGACCGGTCTGGGCCTCGATCCTCTCAACAAGTTCGTAGAGCATCCGGCGGATGACGTCGTGGTAATCATCACCCCAGGCGTAACGGGACACCCAGGCCTCGGTCGTCAAATCGACCTGATCGGTGTGGGGATGCGGCGTGTCATAGAGCAAGCCCAGCGAGATCACCGACTTCGCCGACGGCAGAAGCTGCCGGGCCTCGGCGCGCAGGTTGCCCCGGTGACCTTCGAGATAGCCCATCTCGCCGTGGTATCCGGCGGCAAGCCATTCGGGGTAGAAGGCGGCTTCGAGCGTCGGCCCGGACGAAGCAATGCCGACAAGGTCGAAGCCGGTTTCGCGGGCCAGAGTCTTTACAGTGGCGGCATCCATGGGGTCACAGTGGTCAGTGTAGCTTTTGGCTCGATTCTGACGTTTCAGAGCCCGCCCCGAGTCGCGGCCCACCGAATCGCCGTAAACCACTGATTCCAAATGACTTATACATGGAATCAACCCCAATGCACGTAGGCCCCATTCAGCCCCCCAAATCGCCATACAGGGCCGATTTTGCGCAGTTCAGTAGTTTCCATTAGCTACTGGGCCTGTAACTTGACTAAGCTAACGTGTCGGCAGAGGTGTAGTTCGCTTGGTGCACCCAAACAGGTGTATAGACCCCTCAGACGATCGATTGCCGAGCTAAAAAGGAGACCCCGCCCATGCAAAGACCCATCAAGTACGTCGAGATAGGCCTGACAAAGGCCGCGACCGGGATGTGGAACGCGGTGCAATACTTCAACGCGAAGAAAGCACCGAATCCGTCCTTTACACCGGACTGGTCCGAGAAGCCCATGCTGAAGACGTGGGAGAAGTCGAAGCCCCCTCTGGGCTGGCCACGTCAGACCGATTCGCTTTGTCCCAAGTGCGTGATCGAAGCACGCGCGGCGATTCTCGACGGCGAAGTCGACTACAACATCCTGAAGTCGCAGAAGGTCGGCGAAGTCAAAGCCACCATCATTGAGCGCGACAACGAGATCTGGATGGTCAAGGACTGTCCAACACACGGTCGCTGCGAAGACCTCATGGCGATTGATGCAAAGTTCCTCGAGCACATCGAGTCGAACTTCCCGGGCCGCGACATCCGCGCCCACAACGACAAAGATCTGCACAATCACGGCAGCAGCACGGTCAAGTTTGGCCGCGGCTCGGTTCTCACGGTTGATCTGACGAACCGCTGCAACATGATGTGCGACCCCTGCTTCATGGACGCCAACCAGGTTGGCTTCGTCCACGAGTTGGAGTGGGACGAAATCAAGACCGTCCTCGACAACGCGATGCAGATCAAACCGCGTCGTCAGATGTCGGTACAGTTCTCCGGCGGCGAGCCGACGATGTCGCCTTTCTTCATCAAGGCCGTTCAGTATGCACGCCAGTTGGGCTTCAACTCCGTGCAGGCGGCGACCAACGGTATCGAGTTCGCCAAGAGCAAGGAATTCGCCGAGATGGCGGCCGACGCGGGTCTGCGCTATGCCTACCTGCAGTTCGACGGTGTCGGCAACGAGCCGAACTCGCACCGTAAGGTCGGCAACCTGTTCGACGTGAAGCTCAAGGCGATCGAAAATATGCACTCGGCGGGCACCGAGATCGTTCTCGTTACGACGCTGGTCAACAACGTCAACAACGAGGAAGTTGGTCCGATCATCCGTTTCGCGATGGATAACCCCGGCAAGGTCGCCTTCATCGCCTTCCAGCCGGTATCGTTCACGGGCCGTGACGAAGAGATCACCGACGAACGGCGGTTGCGGCAGCGCTACACGCTTTCGCATCTCGCACGCGACGTAAAGGATCAAGTTGGCATCACCGAGCCGAACCGCGACTGGTTCCCGATCTCGGTCATGGCATCCTTCGCCGACGCGGCGGATGTGGCGCATGGCCCGGAGGCGACGTGGGGCCAAGTCAGTTGCGGCTGCCACCCGAACTGCGGAGTCGGCACGGCGCTGATGATCAACAAAGAGACCAAGGAGATGGCTCCGGTCGCTGAGTTCATCAACGTCCCGCAGTTTGTGCAGGACATCCGCAAGGTCACCGATAGCGCACGCTCCTCGAAGATGACTAATCTTCAGATGGGGCTGGCTCTGCTCAAGAACTACAGTCCGGAGAAAGCACCTGCGTCATTCAGCCTGCTCTCGCTTCTGACGAAGTTCGACAAGTCGTTTGGCCTGTCGGGCAAGAACTACGGCAAAGGCGTTGCCCGCCGTAACGATCCGTGGAACTTCCTGTTCGTCGCCGGCATGTGGTTCCAAGACCTGTTCAACTACGACTTCCGCCGCACGGAAATGTGCATCATTCCTTACGGCACGCAAGAGGGTGAAATTTCCTTCTGCGCTTACAACACGGGCATCGGCTGGCGAAACATCATCGAGAAGATGCACATGACGGCCACGCTCAGCGAGTGGTACGACGAGCACGGTCGTCACAAGATCTACGCCGGCGGCAAGAAGGTCGAAGAGGTCAAGGTCGGCGGCTATCTCGCGATCGATGAGAAGGATGCCGGCCGTGGTGCGCAGGCCTACGAAGGCCCGGCGAACTCTCGCGAAGAGAAGATCGAAGAGCGTGACCGCAAGCTGGCCGAAGCGCAGGCCAAGGGTGAGATTCCGCACTCCGAAGCGGCGACAAAGAAGAAGATCCTGTCGAAGGACGAGCAGGAGCGGTTGATGAAGATGTATCGCGAGGAGGTGCTCAAAGAGCCACCCAAGCCGAGCCTGATTCAGATCGGCGGCATGGGGAACGGCAATGGAGCCGCCAAGCCCGCAAGTGAAGAACTGGTGGGGACCAGCGGAGACTAGTTCAGTTTCATAGATCTCCGATCGCAAACAGGCCCGCTCCCTTGAAGGGAGCGGGCTTTTTGTTTGTGCGCCCGCGCCCCTTCCCTTCGACCCCACTCAATCCATCCCACAACAGCGAAAGAGGCGCGCGTGTAAACGTGCGCCTCCGCGGGCGAAGCACGCGGAACCCCTTGACACGGGGTAGACACTAGAAGCAGAGACAACGTCTCAACCCGGCCGAACATGCGCCGGTTCTCTCAGGTGACAACGCTGCCACATCGGCCGCGCACCCGAGCAAGAACCAACGCATCTTCGGCCGTTTTCTATTGCAGCCAACGGAAACCCGTAGCGCGGATCTCGGTTTTGAGATCCGCGGGTTTTCCACCCAGGGCGCAACCCGCCCACAGGAGAATCAACATGACCACGAAAGCTCAGAAGCGAGCCAACAAACAAAACGCAAAACATTCCACCGGTCCGAAAACTGACCAAGGTAAACAACGCTGTGCCCAAAACGCGCTCAAGCACGGACTCCGCTCCAAACACCCGATCATCCCCGGCGAAGACCCAGCCGAATACCAACACAAACTCGATCAACTCCGAGCCGACATCCAGCCGGTCAACGCACTCGAAGACTCACTCGTCGAACAAATCGCCGACACCGCCTGGCGTCTCAAGCGTCTCTCACGCATCGAGGCCGCCGTCGAGAGATACCACATCGATGAAGCAGAGGACAAAACAAGCAACTTCGGCAAAGACGACGAGCAAATCGTCGGCGACGCCTTCACCAACTACGGACACCTCGACTACCTCAGCCGCCTCGCGCGCTACGAGGGCCAACTCTCGCGCCGCTATCACCGCGCCATGAATCAACTCACCGACCTGCGCAAAAACAGTGCGCAAACCCTGTTCCGCTCCCGCTCGATGGAAGAGCGCGACCGCGAAGAACAACAGTGGCGGCAGAGCCACCCCCAACCACCGGCGGACATCTTATTCAGGAGGTACCTAGCCGAAGATAACGAACCGGTCGAACAGACCGAATCTCACGCAACCGACCTGGATTCAACGTCTTTGGACGGAACCGAAAAACTGCATCCGGACGAAGCTCTCAATATCATCGAAAAGAATCTGTACTCCGTCCTACCCGCCGCAGGCCAAACAGGCCCCCAGGAGGCCCAAAAGTAAACGCCCCCACCTGACAGAACCCGCCAACCCCCGTCACCCCAAACACCGTACACCTGACCTGCGCCTAAATCGTCCTTCCATCAAACTCAGAGCCGCAGCCGTGAGGCTGCGATGACCCACCACCACCAACCACCGGACTCCCACAAACGGCGACAGGCCCACGCACGACAATAATCAGTCCCCAGCTCAACCCGCTCATGCCAGACGCAACGCAGCACCCGACGCCAACTCACCAACCCACCGGCCCGCTACTAAAACCCAGTGCGGTTTGCTCGCTCCCACACACTCACTCCGGCACGTTTCAGCCTCGACCAACCTCCTTCGTTCAGAGCGAGCAGCACACGGTGCTGTTCCGACATGTCGTACTCGCGGCTTGCTCGGATGTCGTCGATCACAACCGGCACAAGCGCCATCGCGCGGCGGTCTCTCTCGATCCGGCGTCTTACTTCCGGCGGCAGAGGGCAATCGAATAGCCGATCAGAAACAAGCAGGCCAAGATGGGACACCCGGGCGACGCCGCCAGCTTTCGACGCATCAATGAATCGAAACGCGGCATCCCAATCGAACTCCGGTAGCTTGGCTAATGCCGCGATATCGACAAACCATTTGAGCAAGTACCAGGCGTGCTTGGCGGCGTGAAAGCCGAGGAGTGGGAGCTGTTTCTGACGGCTGACGGTGAGTACCGGACGGCCCAGCAGGTCTACCGTCTCGGGGTCCTCGAACAGGCTTGAGCGTTCGGGGACGAAGTCGAGCGCAACATCCTCGGCCAGGTGCCAGTGCAAATCAGCGAGAAAGCGATCGTCATTGCTCCGCAGCGTGAAGGCGTGATTGGACAGAAGATCCGCAGCTTTGTCGGGCCGTGGCCCCATCTCGGCCCACTCGTAGCCCTCCTTTTCGAGAACTTCGAGAGCCGCGAAAACAGAACCGTCGGGGACGAGAAGATCCATGTCCGCCGACTCGCGGCTGACTACATCCCCGAACAGTTGCTGGGTCAGGATCGGGCCCTTGAAGGCCAGCGCGGTGATTCCGCTGCGATCAAGACGCTCGGCGAGGCGTCCCAACTCGACAGCTTGGCTGAGCTGAAACGTGCTGTGACGCCGGCATTCCTCTTCCAGATCGGTGCGCACGTCCGGCGGCATTCGCGAGAGGACGCCGGATGGAGAGAAGGCGGCCATCGTGCCAAGCAGCAACCCGTGGTAGGCCGCGGCCTCTCGAAAACCCACCCAGGCCTCTTCAGCAGGGAGTTCAATGCTGTGTGCGCTGGCCGAGCCCAAGCGAACCTTTTGAGACTGGATCAGCAAGTCAACGAAACCGATCCAATCCGACTGTTCGCTGCGAATCGGCCTAGTCATCAACGTCCGTCTCAGCCCAAACGGCCTTATACGCACGGCCCCATACGGGAACCGACCACTGGGACTCCCACCACGACTGGTCCGTCTCGCCCAACGCATCGGCGTGCTTGGCGGCAGGCTTGCCATAGGGCTCTCGCGATTGAGAGGACGTATGTCGAAACGGCGGCTGCGTGTAGTAGAGAGCCGTGTCGATGCCGGCAAGATCACTTTCGGGAGTCAACGACATATGCCCGCGCAAGATCGAGATCCGCGCACTGAAGGTCGAGAGGCGTGTGCCGACGAAGCGGCCCGGAGCCGCCGCGCAGACCAGCGTCTCAATGATGCCGAGCCAGTGGTACGGAATGGCCGCGACGAAGTCCGCATCGAGGTCGCCCAGCGTCACGACGCTGTAGCGGTCCCTGAGTGGCTTGAGAAACTCCGGGTCGTGCTCATCGGTTGCCACATAGATCGTCTGCCCCACCCGGAATAGATTCTCGGTGTGAGCAACGATGTTTGCAGCTTCAATCCGGGTATTGTGGTACTGGAAATCGCCTCGGCGGATATGCATCGCACCGAAATCCTTGCCGGCCAACGGAGGTGATCGCAGGGCCCCCTCGGCTTGTTCGATGATCTCCCGGCGATACCGAATCGAGTCGCGAAGCAGGGTCCGGGCACGGCGCTCATCCTGCGGTTCGCCGAACAAGAAGAACACCTCGGCCACGCCGAACATGCGATGCTTCTTGGTCGTGGGGAAGTAGAGGATATCGCAGTCCTCTACCTCACCGACGATGCCCACGGGCCGGCGGCCAAACAACCGGGGGATCAACTCGAAGCGCGCCGTCAGCGCGTTGCCAGGGTGCGCCAGCGCATCCTCCATGCCGTTCCAGCCGGGTGAGTGTCCGCAATCGCTCATGTGCCGATGGAAGTCCTCGTGGGTTGCGAGCTCGTCACCGAGACCTTCTCGTGCGATGAATTCCTCCGGCGTCAATACGTCGAGATGGCTGTCCAACGCATCTCGATCGAAGAAGTCCAATAGCGAGAGATAATCTTCTCCCAACAGATACATGCGGGCCTTGGGCGGCAGGACCATCGTGCGGCCGGTGAGCCACGCCAGCACGACCATGATCTCGAACTGCATCAGGATGTTATTCCAGCCGCCGGAGTCGATCTGGAAAGCGAGGTACTTCGGCGATCCCGATCGAGCTTCCGCCGCGGGACGGAACTGGTCGAGACGACCAGCTCTACTCGGGCCATAGATGAGACGCGTCATTGAGCAACCGCTTGCATCGTTCAAAGCAGGGCATCGAATCATAGCATCACTGATCGATCCCTCCGATTGCTATAACGGTGCTATTGAGATGGGATTATCGTTGCGGGTGATTCCGTCTCACTCCATTGGATAACAGATGGCCGATTCACCCCTGGAACAAGCCCGCCGCCGGTTCGAGACCGACCGCTATGTTGCGTTGCGATCGCTGATCGACGAGAACTTGGCAGCCATGCTGTACGGCCATATTCAACGGCGAGCGGAGGCCGGCAATATCCCACAATCGAAATCTCAAGGTTTGGATGTATCTCTAGAGGACTTCGCAGACTCTTTGATGGAGTACGTCCTCAAAGGCGTGCAGCCTCGCGTCGAGGATCTGTGCGGCCTCAAGCTCTACCCCACGTATTCCTTCTTCCGTCTCTATCGCAAGGGCAGCACACTGCGCCATCACCGCGACCGCCCGTCGTGCGAAATCAGCGTCAGCGTCAACCTAGGACCGCAACTCGAGACGCCCTGGCCGCTGTGGATCACGGGCCCCCAGGGGACGAAGGCCGTCGACTTGGCGCCCGGCGATGCCCTGCTCTATCGCGGCGTCGAATGCGAGCACTGGCGCGATCGCTTCGAAGGCGAAGAGCTTGGACAGGTCTTCCTACACTACGTCGATCAAGACGGGCCCTACAAGGACCACAAGTTCGACCAGCGGCCGGCGCTGGGAATGGGGGCGCATACGAAAGGCACTGCGCGGAACAACTCTCTAGCGCCGGAGCCAAAGACTTCCGGGACGGAGTGAGAAATCGCAATTCCGCTCTCGGACCAATGACCCCGGGGAATGACGACAGGACGATTGTCGTCGCCATGGCGATCGACGACTCCTACACCGAGCCGCTGCTGGTCGTGCTCTGGTCGGCGTGCCGGCGGCTCTCCCCAGGCTGGACGCTACGAGTGTTCGTCATCGGATATCAGATCTCCGCGGAATCGAAGCAGCGGCTTGAAGGCGACCTCAAAGGTCACCCCGTCGAGTTTGAATGGACGACGCTCGACCTGAGCGGCCCTCGCAGCTTCTGGCCGGGGATCGCTCATGACGCCGACATCACCGCCTACTACCGGATGTTCCTGGGTGAGGCGCTCCCCGAGACCGTCGAACGTGTCATCTTCCTGGACGCCGACGTACTGGTGGAAGGTGATCTGGCCGAGCTCTGGAATTCGCCATTCGACGGTCGGACACTTCAGGCGGTCCCGGATGCCTACGCCGAACTGCTGCACACATCGCGCCTCAGAAAGAGCGGTGTCCCCTTCCCTCACAGCGCCCCATTCTTCAACGCTGGGGTCCTGTTGATCGATCTATTCCGCTGGCGCGAACTTGAGATCGCGCGGCAGGCTTCGGAGCTGCTGTGGAAGTATGGCAAGCGCCTCTATGGGCGCGACCAGGATGCGTTGAACATTGTCCTCGCCGATGATTGGAAGGCGTTGCCCTCAAGCTGGAACCTGCACGAGTTGCCGCACATGCTCTTCTGCTGGGACACATCCGGGCAATCACCCGCCGAACGGCGAAGGGCATTCTCGGAGCCGGATATCGTCCACTTCGTCGGAACCTGGAAGCCCTGGAGCAGCAAGGCCTGCCAGGGGTTCTATGAGCGGTGGCAGGCCGTAGCACGGAAAGCCGGGGTTACGACGAAGGCATTCTCTCTTCTGGAACGGCTCCGGCAACGGCTGATCTGGGCGCCGCACGCCGAACTGAACCGGCGTCTCTGGCGAGAGGTCATACAAGCTCCCAACCCATCGCAATGGTTTCGTATCGTCGTGCTAGGGCTCAAGCACCCCTGGATGCTCGTGACGTATCCTTTGTGGCAGGCCTGGGTATGGGCCAGATACTCGCGCATCTGGATTGCGCTCCACACGCCTGAGCGCCCGCGCAGGACGTCGTCGAAAGAGCCCGCGAAAGTTGCCACCCGATGATCTACACCGTCATCTGCACCGATGTGAGCGACTACATCAACTGGCAGTGCGAGTTGCTTGAGTACACCTGGAAACGGGCAGAGCAACCGGGCGAGCTGATTCGGCTCGTAACCTGTCCCGCCGGAACGGAGCTGCCCCAACATGACCATGCCCAGGTCATTCGCATCGCCGAGCCAAGCGAACGCACGGGTGGCTATCTAGCTTTCGAGCGACTGTTCGCCTTACGGGACTGGCTTGAAAGCGAACGGCCCGAGGGAAGCGTTCTGATCATTGATCCTGACTGCGTGTTCCGGCGAGCAATTATAGATGAGGTCGAACCGGGTGCGCCGCGCGCTCAGCACTGGGTCGACTTCCGGCCACAGCCGCCCGCGCAGGCCGCCACTTGGCCTGCACTCATTCACACCCGCGACCTAGAGGAGCTCCTGCCTCGATGGATCGATGCCACGCGAGCCGTACGTATCGCAACCGGACGCTGGGAAAGCGACATGTACGGCCTTGTGACCGCATCGGCTGCCATGGGGCTCCGATTCTCGCTGGAGGAAACCATCGCGGCGTTCGTCAACTGGCCCGATGAGGTAGTCGGCGAGGCACCGATCGTGCACTATTGCCAAAAGGTCGTCGCAGCGGACGGCACTTTGATCTGGTTCAAAGGGCAGTATCAGCCTTGGGAGGAAGTGCTCGGGGGGGAACGAGCCCGCCACGGCTATTGCCGCGACCTGCTCGACCTATTGAATGAGTGCGCCGCGAACAAGCGCCTCCAATCTAAGGAAGCATCGTAGACTTGGGCTTCTAGGATACTCTTCGACAGACGGGTGGTTACATCGCGTCGGGAGGCATCGCCGGCGCACAGAGCCCATCAGGGGCCGGAGCCTCGCCAGGCGGGCATATCTCACAGGTCGGATCTCCTCCTCCATCCGTCGGCACAAAAATCTCGTTCGGGGCACAGGAAAACTGCGCGAACGCCGGCCGCTCGGTGGCCTTGATCGCGGCGAGCACCGCCGGTACGACGTAAGCTACCTTCGCCCCTTTTCGTACCAACTCACGGCGGCTGATCGACTTTAGATCAATGATGTCTTGTTCATCGTTCATGAATCTCTTCCTTTTCCCGAACCGCTAACGAACCACAAGAATAGCAACAATCAGCGGAGGATCGCCAACCCTAGTCAAGCCGGCCGGCCGCCCACAATCTCTAGGATTGCGTCGGCCGTTGCAGCAAGTTGGCCGGAGCGCACGCGGTAAGACTTCGCCCGCCCGATCAATCCTGACAGCGCGTGGACACCCTCCACGTCGGTGAAGTCGCCGCGGCCCGTCTCCATGAGCAGCGCCGCTGTCATTTCCGCTTGTGTCTGTGCCGTGACGATGGGCCGATCACCCCTCTTCGGTTCGAGCAGAAACACGAACCGGATCCGGGCCGGCGGAGGGTTCACCACGCCAAAGTCGGCCGGTGTAACGAATCGATACTTCCAGCCCTCCTCCGGCAGCTTCAGGCCCATCTCCTTAAGCAGGCTCAGCGAGTGTTCGTCGAGGTGAAAATTGCGCGGGAGCGCCTCAACGAGATGGGTTTCGGGATCCAGCAAAGCTGCGTCATCGCCAGCGACCCGCAAGCCCCGCGCCGCGAGCGCCAGGCTGAGCGTCGATTTTCCGGCTCCGGAAACACCAGAGATCAGAATGTCCCCCTCGGGGGCATAGAGCACCGCGCCATGAATGCCGTGGCGGCGCCCCGTGTTCGCCATCACCTCCGCGCAGATGCCGACTTCGACCGAGTAGAGCGCGTCTTGCAACAGCGGCGCTGTCTTGACTTCGCCGTCCGGCAGGCGAGCGGACCAGCCCTCCGCCTCCGGTCCGTTGCGCACTAGCTCGTAGGTTGCCTCGCAAGCAGCGGATTCGTCTCGAAACGCGCTGTAGAGGGTGTCAACTCGCCGGGCTGCGTTGGGCTCCTCCGTCCGGAAAGCGAACCGATATCCGAAGAGGTTGTATCCCTGGGCCGCCAAGTTGCCCTGGGGATTGGGCGAAACACTGCTCATTCGGAATCGGCGTCGGACACCTCGTCGAGTAGTTCCCTACCAACAAGGTCCTCAATGAGATTGAGTGTGTCTTTTTCGAGAGTCTCGCGTTCGACCTCATAGCACGACTCCAGCTCATCAATAAGCTGTGGCGCGTTCCGAGTGCCGTCGCACAGCTCCCAGATACGGGCCGCCGATTCGGTAATGGGATAGGCGATCGCCGTTGCCGTATCAAACAGCAGGGCGCTGCCATCCGGCAGGTTTTGGACGTGGACGCTTTCGCGGCGTTTGAGTGGAACGGGTGTCTCAGTCGACATGGATAGAACGGTTGCCTCTACAACTCTCTAATGAAACCAAGTTACCAGGGTGTAGCGTTTGCCCGCTTCGACCGGCGAGACCCCGTGGAGCACGTCCGAACGGAACGCGACGAGAAGCCCCGGCTCGGGATCGAGCGGAAAGCCGAACGCGTTCGCACCGGGTACGTCCATCAACCCGTGAAAATTGATAACACCTCCCGTATAGGCCTGCTCGGGGGCATTCGGGTCATTGAGAAAGATCACGACCGAAACCTGGCGACTGGAGATCGTCTCGAAACCCTCCTCCGACTTGGCGATGGAGTCGATGTGAAGCTCGAAAAAGTCGCCAGGGCGGTAGATCAGGCAACGCGTCTCGTAGAGCTTGCCGAGAGTCAGATCGAAGCAGCTTTCCATCTCCGGGCGCAGCGCTTCGATCTTCTCGTGGAGTCGATCGCCCGCTTCCCCCGTTAGAGGAGCCTGTAGTGTCTTGCGGTACTCCTCGTGCAGGATGTGCTCGCCGCCGCGGTAGACTTTGGCCTCTTCTCCTTTGGAGTTGTCCGCGACATCCCGCAGTTCAGCACACTCTTCGAGGCTCAAAAACTCGGCCTGAGTGAACAACCCGAAGGAACGAAAGAAGGCGTGATCCGGCATGGAATGCGGCGAGAGGATGAGGGGAACGGCCGAGCCAGCATCTTAACTGTTGCGCGGTCGCCTTCGCTACTCGGTTTCGCCTGAAAGAAGGTCGTTCTCGATCAGCGAAAAGGCTTTGTCAAGGGCCACGAACTTCCTGGGGTACTGCAGTCGAGAGACACGCACCTGACTGGCGAGGCTCAGGTATTCCTCCATCTGTTGACGATTGTCCTTAGACCGGTCAACCAATCTCACAGCCCCCCGGTGGAGATCGAGCGTGAGAGTGTAGGCCTGCTGCAATAGCGACACGTAGGCACGAGCTCGGCTAACCGGCAACAGCCGCACGGGAACCGCTAGATCGTCGCTGGGCTCTAGCAAGAAGATTCGCTTTAGGCGAAGAGGAGTGTTCGTCCAATCAAGAAACTCACCGCGAGCACCGAAGTCGCCATAGTAACCCGCACTGGCGGGACGCAGAAGCGCCTCGTTCGGTATGGGAAGTAGTCGGACGGGTTTGTGTTGGGCAACGAAAGCCAGACTGTCGTCGGCGATCTGCTGCCACTCGGGCAGGAGGCCCAGGCCGTACCCGAAGGTGGACTTGCCGGCGCCACTAGCCCCGGAGAACGCAACGACTTGGCCACTCGACGAGTGGACCGCGGCGCTTGCGTGCAAGACCTGCAGACCCCAGAAGTTGTAGACGAATGGCAACCAGTCGTGAAAGACCAATCGCTTGAACTGCTCCGCATCCATACCCTCTTTCGGATAGAGGCGGAGGGTTCGTTCAGCGTGGGAGAAGCGAATCCCCCCCTGGTCAGCCCGCAGTATCCAGACATCATCATCTGCCTGGAAACACAAAGTCGGTAGATCTGAGCTGTCGAAGCCTGGCCACGTGGCGAGGAGTTGCCCGTGGGAACGAATGCGGTCGTGGTGACGCTGGAAGTTTGTACAGATGGTCCAAGAAGCGATCATCTGTCTGTGGAACAGTCTACGGGAACCCGCCAGAGTCAGGTCATGAACATTTCTTCCCCGCCTCCGACACCACCACCATCCGTGCCGAAGCTAGGCTTCCCGGGGTTGAGAGTCTGGACTAGGGTTTGCAAGTCACCAACCTCTGTGACCTGAGGCGACTGCCACACCATCTTGCGCTGACCCTGCCTCCCATGATTCGTTTGTTTGCCCATCACTCACCCATTTCCCAGTCGCCTTCGTGTCAGACTTACACTCCGAAATGCGCTGCGACCCATTGTTCACAGCTTACCATTATGAAACGGCGAATCAGCCCGTGGTCTAGCGCCTGGACCGGCTCCTTCGCGAGTTGCTGCCGATCTACAATTCCCAACTTGGCACGAGCTTTGCCCTTTGTCGCCGATGATAAGCCGCCTTGTGTTCGGGCGCCAGCTTCATCCACAAACCACCTATCAATAAACCAAAGGCATTCTTCCATCGGACTTGGCGTAAGGCTTCACGCAAGGGGTAGCCTTCTGTTTCGACGGTCGCGCGCACGAACCCGCCAAGACCTGTGACGTCGAAGCGGCGCAACAAGTCAGCCGCGTGGGATCGGTTGACGCCAAGCCACTCATCGCCACCAGAGCCTGTAAGCAACGTTCGTACGCCGTCGGCAATCGGCGTGCCGTAGAACTTCATGTAGGCGCCGGTCCACCAAATGTCGGTGGGGCCGGGCAGGTCGGGCACTTTCTCGAGGGTCGCGCTCAGCAGACTACGTGACCCCAGCCAGTCCTCCATCGTACTGACGCGATGAGGCATGCCGAGGGCCTGGACAACACGGTCTTGTACGTCCTCCTCGTGGTCCCTTGGGTAACCCCGGGGGTTGCGCGCCGTATAGGCGACAAGCGGCTGTCGACCGCTGCTCCTCGCTTCCCGGCTCGCCAAGGCCGCTATGCTGACCGAGTCGATTCCGCCGCTGAGCATCACGCCACCCGCGCCCAAACTCAGGCAGCGGTTGACGGCTTGCTGCAACATCGGCTCGAAGCTTTCTCGCGCTTCGGCGTCAGACAACCAAGGCTCTTCGTCATCGGGAAGCGGGTGCCAATGCATTCGCTCCCGTACATCTCCGTGCGAGGTCACATCGAGAAAGTGTCCCGGGCGAACGCGCTGGATGCCATCAAAAAACGTCTCGCCGGCCTGCGGCCACCTACCCAACAGACGTAACGCCAGCGAGAGTCGATTCGGCGAAAGAGAAACCGGTGCGCGGCGAAAGAGGGCAAAGATATTCGATGCGAACCACAACTCGCCGGGCCGCTGAATGTAGTACAGGGGATGTCTCCCCATTCCGTCGTGACCGACGATGAAGCGCCCGGCTCGGGTGTCGAGAACAGCGGTTAGATACGCGCCTTCGACGTGGTCAAAGAGGTCGCGGCCGTGCCGTCCATACAGGGTCGCGATTCGTTGAGCGTTGCGTTGATCTATGGCAGCCTCGCTCTCCCGAGCAGGCTCTCCCTCATCGAATAAGTAGCCTTCAAATAGAGACGTTAGCCCCGCCGCCTCGTCCGTGAATCGCTCGCAGCCAAGATCCGGATCGAATATCGTGAGCGGGCCGCGTTCGTCAATGCCAGGCGCATGAGACCTCGAAGCGGGCGTCCGCCCAAGATCATCCATCCTAAGGCGAGCGCACCAGGTGGGGAGCTTGAAAGCTTGATCGTTAGGGAGCACTTGGTTGCGGCGGGCTAGCCTTCTACAACGAGCCCACGATCGAGCAAGGACTGGATGACCCGCGACGCTTCCTTTTCTATCACGGCTCGATCGACATCATATTCGTCGGCTAGCACAGCAACGATCTTGTCGGTAGAATTCCCAGCACCGATCAACTCAACAACTCGAGCCGCAGTCTCGTTCAGCTCAAAAACCTTCCCTGCTTGAAGCTCGACCATGACGGCCTCCTGATCGGAGCCCTGAAACAGGACATCAGGCGCAAAGCTCAACCGTTGTGTTCGATCGCTCACGGACGTTTCCTTTGATCTAATCGTACTGCTTGACAACCTTGCGCACGAAGGAGAGATACTCGCCAGGGTCGGCGAACAAAGCAGGGAACTGCTCGGATAGCGCGTCGGTAAGATCCCGAATCGAGCGGTCCCCGTTGACCTGCGACAAGACGAACCGTGCGGCCTCGCCCTCATCGTTAATGCCTGGGCGGTAGTGGGGAGACATCTTCGCGAGGGCAGCCGCTGGCAAAGGACCCGCGAACAAAGTCGAATGCCTTTGCTCGCTCTGACCTGATTCGACAAACCAACTCCAGGGGCCGAACGGCGGGCGGACAAGCCGGAACCGGAGCTGGTCACCTTTCTTGACCGCGATCGGCGGATCCACGGGCAAGAATGCAGGGCTCCAATGTACCGGCGGCTCGTGCGGGGCTGTCGATAGCCATTCAGACCCAAGTCGCATCCTGAACCAACCCGCCCAACCATGACAAACACCCGATTCATCGATCGTATACGTCGCTTCGGCTCTACACTCCGTATTGGAAGCCGTGGTCAAATCCAGGGACAGCAGGTCCATCGGTTTGGATAGATACCGCGCGCGCTCCAGCCGGTCTCTTTCGTAGTAGATCGCGTTGCTTGCATATCGTCGTGCTGAGCTGAAATCCAGATCCAAAGAAGACTTTGGCCAGGACGCAATCTCGCGCTCATGCAACTCGGGCGCGGACACGGGTACCGCTTCCATGACGGCTTGGTCAGGGATTAGCTTCCCACCGGGGTTCAAGAACCGGTCTCGTGCCAAGAACAAAGAGGGAAGCAGATCTTCTTCCAGCAGAAAGTTACCCGTAAAGGCCGCGGTGATGACGTCAACGCGCTCCGGCACATCGACGTCTTCGATCTTGCCCTGGAGGAGTTCGACACCGTCGGCCAATCCATTGGACCGAGCAGCCTCAAGACCTAGCAATCCGACATTCTCAGGCTCAACCAGACAAACACGTTTGGCGCCCAATTGCGCGGCCAACAAGCCGTGCACACCGAGACCCGCGCCCAGATCGAGGACAACCGTTTCCGGCCCGACTACTTTGGCGAGAGCCCGCTGGTACGCGGAGTTGCGCCGTTCGTCGAGCGCCATACTATGGTGACCAGATAGATACCCGTATCCCATGGGTTAACAGGGCACCAACGCCAACCCTGTTTCTTCGGTGCTAGATTTCTCTCGATCCGAACGGAAATCAGGAAGGCTCAGACTATCACCTTGTTGGTTGCCCCGGCCGTCGCGCGGAGGATAAGGGGAACGCGGGTCCATCCCGCGGCAGGAAACATCGTGGGGAGGTTCGTATACTACGGATCTGAGCGTTTCCCCAGCACTAGAAACGTCTCTGCAGCTCGCTCGCCGGGTCGCGGAGCGCAAGCTCGCCCCCGCGGATCTAGGCTTTGTCGCCGCCCGGCTGCCCCTGTGGCTGCTTTCGATGCTAACGCCCCGCTGTTGGGACTCCCGTGTAGCCGCGTTGCTTTGGAAAGCGTCACGCATCGGCCGGCGTTTGTCAGCGAAGCACGTCGCGAAGTTGATCCAGCGGCAGGCCGTATTGGAACCCGGGGAGCAGTCCGCGGAGGAACGAGCACAAGAGTACCTGCGCCGGCGCTTGGAGGCCTACTGGGGAAGTTTCCGCGCATTGAGCCAACGCGGCTGGGAGGCTCACGTGGATTGGGAAGGCGAGGAACACCTGGTTCGGGCGCTTGAGTCGGGCCGTGGCGTCGTTCTGTGGTTCTTCTCGTTCTGCCAGAGCCTGATCATGCTGCAAGCATTGCGTGAAAAGGGTTATCGGGTAGCCCATTTGAGCCGCATCGCGCACGGTGCGCCCTCGAACAGCTTTGTCGGCCTGGCGGTTCTGGCGGAGTTCGCTCGTCGTGCCGAGAATCGATATCTCGCCGAGCGCATCGTGATTGACCGCAAGCTCACGCCCCGCAGCATGCGCCGCATCGAGCGGTTGCTGGCCGACAACTACTGTCTGACGGTACGCGGCGATCAGGAGGCCACCCCGGGACTCACCGAAACCCTATTTGGAAAGCCCGTTTGCCTCGCGCCGGGTGCGCCGTCGCTGGCCTGGAAGACCGGCGCGACGCTACTCACGATCGGGCTTTACCGCAAAGGATTCGGCCGATACGGTCTCCGGGTCGATCCACCGATCGCAGTGGACCCAACGATTGACCGCAAGACAGCCGTTCGACAAGCCGCCTCCGTATTCACCGAGCGCCTTGAACGACGGGCAGAATCGCATCCCGATGACTGGGATGGCTGGGAACGAAGTCAAGGGTTTTGGATGCAGGACTCCGATAGACAAACGTCGTTAGTCACCCGTGAGTAGGTGCAGTGGGAGAACCTTTCCGCTTGATGTCCGTAGCGGCTCGGCTTGCACTACCTCCACCGCCTCCCCGTGACGCCAATCCCTGACGGCGAGCGACCCTCCGTAGCAACCGCGGATCGCCTCTAGGAACCCTTCGCGAGCCTGCTCCAAAGAGGTAAGCCTCACTCGCGGGCTCACGCGCAGTTCTATCGTCGAGCCAGTCCGCGTCTCTCGCTCGACGAGCTGATAGTCGCCGGCCGCGCCTCCGAGTTGCTGCGGCAGCTTGACCTCGAGAATCTCCAGGACATCGCTTCCCACGAGGCTCATGCCGGAGCCCGTCAGCTTGCCGAAACTTGACAAGTGAGAGAGCCGATAGTTCATCCCGAGACGCGAGAAAACGCAATCACAGTTCGTCTTTTCGACAACGCCGGCATCATCCATTTCCACGTTGATCAGAACGCGGGGGGCGCTTGGCAGCAACGTGGTGAACGAAAGAGAATTGACCTCAGTATCCGACAGGGGGGCGAGTTGCTTGTGCGAAATCGCCGCGAACGCATCATGGAACAAGTGAACGCAGTTGCCGTCGTTCATCTGTCGGCAAGCGTAACCGACAGGACCTAGTTCCGTCGTCCAATAGTTGGGGTAGGGGCGGCCTCCGGTGGCCTCGATCGCCTTTCGCTTCGCTGCCGTTAGCGTCTCGCCGCCAACAAGAAAGATCGTCCCGCTGATGTCGATGTCGTCGGCAAGAGCTGCCGTGGAAATGCGAACCGCGGAACTGACATTTGTTTCGACGACACAAGGATGGCCGTCCGCGATCCGTTGGTTGATCCATCGAGCGGCCGGTGAGTAGTCGTTGGCGGCGAGGTATTCGGGATAGCATCCCTGCGCACCGAGCATATTGCTTAGTAGAACGAATCCATTCGTTGCCGCACGATAATGAAAACTGTCACGCAAAGAGCCGCCGATACTAAACCAGTGATCGAGCCGGCTCCCGACACGCGCCGTCTTGAGGCACGAAGAGATACCGTTTTGGGATGGCAGAATCGCCTCCACGGCAATGGCCAACCGCTTGTCGAGGTTGAACTCCTCTTGAACGAAACGGTAGTAGCTTTCGCGATAGAGCCGAAAGGCAATGCTCTCGCTCGTGACCGTGCCGCGGCTGCGGCTGCCGCTGCTCATCGTGCCGATCAGTCCGCGGACGAGGGTGTTGTCAAAACTGTTTTCATTCGAGGGGATCTGTTCGCCGGAACGCACGATCGGCGTCCGGCCCTTGAACTCATCGTGGGTGAGATAGACGCCTTCGCGATGCACGGCCGCCAGGGTCGCTTCGAGACCATCCCGGCGGATCATCTGAGCGAAGTCCTCGTGGGAGCAACCTGCCCGCGCGAACATCCGCGCGAAGGGATTCTCCGGCACGCCGAAGACGGTACAGCGCAGTGTCGCGAGGAAGCGCTCTTCTCGATGCGCGATCTGTTCCTGCACGACGCCGTGCGGGTCCGCCAACGGTGACGTGCGCATCAGGCGGACAATGCCGAGGGCCAGCCGCGAATAGAATGTCGCTTCTCGAATCACTCTTGACGCTTCCAGGGACGCGACCGCTCCGCTCGCAAACAGGATGGATACGCGTAGAAGATTCAGTTTCTCAGATAGCAAGGCTTGCATTCTCAAGACAACTGCGCCATCGTCATTAGGCAATGCCAAGGCTATGGATGAGCTTGCTGGTGGCGGTGCTGGCGCTCGGGAGTGGGGCGGCACGTGCGATAGCGCAGGACGACCCAATTGCCGGCCTTACCAAGGCGGAGATCGCACAAGGGGAACGGATCTACAAAGCGCAATGCGCCCTTTGTCATGGAATCGACGGTGCGGGTGGCACAGGCCCGTCGCTACAACGCCCCGTCCTAACGCGTGCGCGGGACGATGCTTCTCTTTACTCGGTGATCCGCCGAGGTGTACCGGGACGCATGCCAGGAAGTTGGCTTTCCGAGAATGAGACTTGGCAGGTGGCCGGGTATGTCCGCGGGCTGGGCAGGGTCGAGGCGGGCCAGATTGCGGGCGACGCCTCGCGGGGCGAACAGGTTTACAAAGCGCAGGGCTGTGCGAGTTGCCACATCACCAGTGGCGACGGAGGTAGCCTTGGCCCCGACCTCACGACTATCGGTGATACGCGCGGACCCCACCATCTGCGCGAGTCACTCGTCGAGCCCGGCGCGGCGCTTCCCGAAGGCATGCTGCTGATCACTGCCTTGACCGCCGACGGGAAAGAGATTCAAGGTTTGCGCGTCAACGAGGATGTCTTCACGATCCAACTGCGCGACGCGGCCAATCGTTTCCATTCCTTGCGGAAGACCAACCTGCGCGAGTTGCGCCGCGAGTTTGAAAACACGCTGATGCCGAGCTACCAAGACTCTCTGTCTCCTCGAGAACTCGACGACCTGATTGCCTATCTCGCGAGTCTACGGAGGGGCGAATGACAGGTATCTTGGCCCTGCTGTCACTACTCGTCTGGGGACAAGTTGGCCTCGCGCAGGTGTCGTACGAGCGTGTTCGCGACGCCGCGCAGGAACCCGGTTCGTGGCTAACCTACTCCGGCGCGTACGATGCGCAGCGGTTTTCTCGGCTTGATCAGATCACCACCGAGAACGTCGCGGAGCTTCGGTCCGTGTGGGTCTATCAAGTCGAGGGTTCAGGACAAATCGAAACGACACCGCTCGTTGCCGATGGCGTGATGTACGTGACCGAACTCGAGGCCCGCGTCACGGCATTGGACGTACGAACCGGGCGACCGCTATGGACCTACCAGCACCCCATGCCGGAGGACGTGCTGAACATCGGGTTCGGCCGCACCAATCGCGGCGGCGCGCTGCTCGGCGAGACCTTCTACTTCGGAACTCTCGACGCCTACCTCATCGCGCTCGATGCAAAGTCCGGCGTGTTGCGCTGGAAGACGAAGGTCGCCGACAACAAGTTGGGCTATTCGATCACCGCCGCTCCGCTCGCCATCGACGGCAAGATCATCGCCGGGATCAGCGGCGGCGAAGCCGGGATCCGAGGCTTCCTCGATGCCTACGATGCAGAAACCGGCCAACGCGTCTGGCGCAGCTACACCATCCCCGGGCCCGGCGAACCCGGCAATGACACCTGGGGCGGCGATAGTTGGAAGACCGGCGCCGGGGCGACATGGCTGACCGGTTCCTACGATCCTGAACTAGGCTTGCTCTACTGGGGAACCGGTAACCCCGGCCCCGATTGGAACGGCGATTCGCGGCCCGGCGACAATCTCTACACCTGTGCGCTGTTGGCGATCGAAGCCGCTACCGGCAAGCTTCGCTGGCACTTCCAGTTCACGCCACACGACGTGCACGATTGGGATGCAAACCAGATCCCCGTCCTCATTGACCTACCCATCAACGGCAAGCTGCGCAGGCTGGTCGCCTTCGCGAATCGCAATGCCTTCTACTATCTGCTTGACCGCAAGACAGGCGAGTTCCTGTTGGGGACGCGGTACTCCACGCAAACGTGGGCCAAAGGCATCGATAAGACGGGCCGGCCAATCCTCGTGCCCGACAAGGAGCCGACCGTCGACGGCAACCTCACCTACCCAAGCCTGCAAGGGGCCACGAACTGGATGAGCCCGTCGTATAGCCCGATCACGAAAATGCTCTACGTCCCGATGCGCGAGATGGGCTCGTACTACTTCAAGGGCGAAGCCAAGTATGAACCCGGCAAAGTCTTCGTGGGCGGTGGCGAGCGGCGTCTCGACGGCGACAAAGCTTGGGGCTCGGTCCGCGCGCTACGAGCCGACACGGGCGAGCGCGTCTGGGATTTTCGCACTCCGACACCCTTATGGACCGGCGTTATGGCCACGGCCGGCGGGCTTGTCTTCGGCGGCTCGAACGAAGGCAATTTCTATGCCCTTGACGCCACCACCGGAAAGCCCCTCTGGGACTTTCAAACCGGCGGCGTCATTCGCTCCAACCCCATCTCTTTCCTGATCGACGGCAAGCAATACGTCGCTACCTCCGGCGGCCGGGCCTACTTCGTCTTTGCCCTGCCCTAGACCCGCCAACTTCACAGTTCGTCAAGAGCGTGACACTTTTTGCGTCCGTTCGTCGCTTCCATAGGTAGCAGCGACACATACGAATCACAGAGCGTCGACCTTGAATTGGCGAGCTATCGCAAGTACCTCTTCAGGTCAGATTCGTCGGAGCCGTGCGGGCGGCTCCGGCAGAGCCCGGCTGATCGCATCGGCGGTCAGCCGGGCGCTCAAACATTCCGCTCAGGCCAACTTGATGCCGGGCCGCTTAGCGGAAGTGGTGCCACAGTATCAGCACGACGCAGACGACCAGGCCGGTGGCCACGGCCATGCGGCGTTCGGCGGCGGGGTTGAGTGACGGCTCGGAAGACCAGTCAAGCGTCAGGCCCGCGATGCGAGCGAGCACAGGCTTCTCACTCATCATGCTCACGCCGATCATCAGGCCTACACAGATGAAGAATACGATCACACTGAAGTTCAGGAAACTGAAGTCCACGATGACCATGAGCGGCCCCAGGTCGTAGCCCATCGCCTTGTGCAGAATGTCGAGCACGAAGCGAAAGCCCCCGGCGACGCCGCCGAGAATCAACGTCACGAGCGCCGCCCGTGCCGTGGCGCCCTTCCACAGAATCCCTGTCAGAAATGTTGCCGTGATCGGCGCGCCCACATACGCCTGAACGCTCTGTAGGTACTGATAGATCTCGTCATCCAAATAGCTAATGAACGGAATCCAGGCGATGCTCAGAGCCACGACGACAACGGTGCTGAGACGCCCCACCCAAACCAGCCGACGCTCGCTCGCTTCGGGCCGAAGGTTGCGATAGATATCCATCGTGATCAACGTCGAGCACGAGTTGAACACGGAACTCAGCGACGACATCAGCGCCGCGAGCAACGCGGCAACCATCAGCCCGGTCAAGCCCGGCGGCAGCAGCCGTTGCACCAGTAGTGGATAGGCATTGTCGCCCGTGACGTCGTCCCCCCACAGCGCCCGCGCAATCAGGCCGGGCAGCACGAGGATGAAGACCGGCAGAATTTTGAGAGCAGCAGCGAAGATCGTGCCGGTCCGCGCGTCGGTGACGCTCTTGGCGCTCAGCGCCTTCTGGACGATCACCTGGTCGGTGCACCAGTACCAGATGCCGAGTATGAGCGTTCCCAACGTCGTGCCAAGCCACGGGAAATCCGGGTCGTTGATCGGCTTGATCATGTGGAAGAAGTCGGGAGGCAGCTCAGCGCGGAGTCCGGCAAATCCGCCCACCTCCTCAAGACCGAGATACGTCAGCAGTACCGCGCCGCCAATGAGCACGAACGCTTGAAACAGGTCGGTGTAGATGACGGCTGAAAGTCCGCCGGTGACCGTATAGATGCCGGTGATGATGACCAGCAGGATGGCCGAGGTCATGTAGTCCCAGCCGAAAATCTCGCGAATGAGAATGCCCCCGGCGAACAACGCAACCGAGATCTTCGTGAAGATGTATGCGACCAGCGAAACGCCCGTCAGATACCAGCGCGCGCCGGGGCTAAAGCGCCGCTCGAGAAACTCCGGCATCGTGAATACGCGGCTGCGCAGATACTGTGGGATGAAGATCCAACCGAGCGCGAGGAGACAGAAGCTCGCCGACCACTCGTAGCAGCCGACGGCCAAACCGCTCGACGCACCCGTACCCGCCAAGCCGATGAAGTGTTCGCTACCGATGTTCGTCGCGAACAGCGTCGCGCCCACGGCGAACCAGCCGACGTGCTTGCCGGCCAAGAAGTAGTCGGTCGTTGTCGCCTTGTTGCGCGAGTGGTAGAACCCGATGCCGAGCACCGCCGCGAAGTAGAGGACGATGATCACCGTATCCATCACGAGGCTAGATCCTCCTGTAGCGGCGCGGTCTCGGACGCAGACACCTCCGCGACGTGGCGGATGAGGTCGGGGTAGAATTCGGCGAAGTCCATGGCCAAGCCGTTGTAGTGCGCCGCGAGTTGTGAAGCGCCGTCCGGTAGCGGGTTGGCACGCGAAACTCGGCCGCTGATGCGTTTCAGCGTAAGGTCAACACCGGCTTCGGTCACGTAGGAGCCAAGCCAATCTTCGCGAATCATCCGCGGCAAAGCGCGCTGCAATCGTGGCGGCGGCTCGGCGGGTGGGTTTGAGAGCAGTCGATACGTGCGGCTAATGAACGAAGCGAGATCCTCGTGCGGCGAGTAGCGATGCCAGTCGCGCGCGAGGAAGTGGTCATAAAAGACATCGACCAGTACCCCGGCGTAGCGGCGATAGGGCGGCGGCAACCGGCGGCGGCTGCGTCCGAAGACAGGATGCGCATCCGTGTAGCTATCGATGCGCCGATGGAGCTGAATCCCCTTGTGAATACCTGACGGATAGCCGCTCGTGTCGACGCCCTTGAGGAAATCGCCCATCAGATTCCCAAGGATTACTTCGGTGTCGTCGCCAGACAGTGCCAGATGCGCAAGGAAGTTCACCAGACGCTAGATAGTACCCGATTGCGACCGTGTGCGGGGATGTCTACTCGCCCGAGAAGCCGATTGATGAATGACTGCCGTCGCAGAACGGCTTGTTTTGCGATGCGCCACAACGGCACAACGCGCCTTTCTCAGGGTAAGCACGTCCACCATTCGCGCCAGTCAGCTCGCAGGGACCCTCGAACAACAAAGGTCCACCAGGAAGCGGCATGAAGGTGAGTTTTCCCCGCTCTCGTTTGACGGGAGCAGCACCCGTGTTGTTGAGCGCGCCGGCATCGGCGAAGCCCGCTTTGGCGTGCGCCCCGTCGCAGAGCGGCTTGTTCTGTGAGGCGCCGCAGCGGCACAGAGCGATACGCGTGTCATTTAGAAGCAGTTCCCCATCGGGCGTCTTGATTTCAATGTCGCCCGCTGCGTAAAGCGGCCCGTTGGGTTGGATGTTCGTCGTGTTCTCTTTGTTCTCGGCGGCAGTCACGCCGCGGACACTGAGTGCTCCGGTTGGGCAAGCGCTGACGCCGTGAAGAACTTCTTCCGGCGTCGCCTGATCGGGTGACACCCACGGTTTACGCTTCGGGTCGAAGACTTGTGGGAGACCGTGTACGCACTCGGCGGCGTGGATGCACCGGACGACGTCGTAGTGAACGGAGATCTCTTTCCCTCTGTAAATGAGGACCTTGGTTTTCATGACGTTCACCTAGTCGATGGCGGTGGCCTCGATCTCGACGAGCAGTTCGGGAAAGGCCAAGCGTGTCACACCGAGCAGGGTCTGCGCCGGCTTTACGTTCGCCGCATCTAATCGCGAGACGAGCGCGTCGAAATTCTGGATCATCCCGTCGACATCGGTCGTGTAAACGATGAGGCGGACAACGTTCGACAAAGTCATGCCACCTTCTTCCAGAACCGCTTCGAGGTTATCAAGCGCCATCGTCGTCTGCGCACGGATGTCACCTTTGTGCTGTGGCTTGGCGTTTTCGTCGAGGGCTGTTTGCCCCGAACAATAGAGGACGCGATTCCCCCCTTCAATGAGTTCTCCTTGGTTGAATCCGAACGGGAGTGACCAAGGCCATGGGTTAATCGCTGTCCGTTTCATCAGAGGTCCTGTCTAACTGCCGTGCCATTGTAGCCCACAAACCGGTGCACATCGCGGTCAGGCGTCAAGCAACGGAGCGGCGGATGTCAATCCGGCGGTCCGCGGGCCACTGCCCGCGGAGAACATCACATTCGCGAGATGTAGACAGCAGAGATTCGGAGTATACTCGCGCCCAGGGGGCGACGATGCGCCGACTTGCTTTGCTTTGCGTTATGGCGACGATGATCGTAGCGGCCGCGGCGGGCGAGGTTAACGCCGATCTACTGCGTGCCGCGAGGGAAGGCGATGTTGAGACAATCCAGGACCTTCTCAACCGACACGGCCCGGAGATCGCCGAAGCAAATAGCGGCGTAGCGGCAATCAAGGCCGCGGCCGAGCAGGGGCACACCGAAGCAATCCGGGCTCTGCTTGCGAGCCCCGTGGTCGATTCTGAGAAGGCGGTGAGCACAGCCGGTTGCGGCGGCGGCAATGTGCGGGTACATAGAGACCGTGCGCGCTATCGTCGAGCATTCTGGCAACGTGCAAGTTAAGAACGGCGCGATGGCGGCAGCCGTGCTCAACGAGAGGGTTGATCTAGCACGGGTGCTGCTGGCCGAGGGTACGGACCCCAATCTACAGTCGGCTGACGGCTCGTCTCCGCCCGGCACGACGTACCTATGGGCGGCGGCCCGAAAGGGTGCGGTCGAGATGATCGACCTTCTACTGAAATGGGGCGCTGACCCGAGCCAGACAACACAAGACGGTGGAACTGCTCTCATGGCAGCCGCCGCCAATGGCCGTCCGGAGACCCTGCAGATGCTGATTAATGCGGGCGCCGACGTGAACGCAGCGGACAAGGATGACCAGACGGCGCTGATGCACACGCTGTTCATGAGGTGGACTGAGTGTACGCGAGTCCTTCTAGCCTCAGGCGCGGACACTGAGTTGAGGGACAAGAACGGCGGGACCCCGTTGATGAACGTCGCCGCCACAAGTCATACTTCGATGCTTCGTCTTCTGCTCGAATGGGACGCGGTACACGCCGAAGGGTTTACGCCACTGATGATCGCCGCGTTTCGGGCAGGCTCGACAACGTGAAGGCGCTGCTCGCCGCTAAGCCTGACATTGACGTCCGTGACAAGAAGGGCCGCACCGCCGACGACCACGCCCGCGAGCGCAAACGTGAGGACATTGTGGAAGTCATCGAGGCCGCGCAAGACCGCTAAGTAACAACGGGTAGGCTCAGATCCAATGAACATACGGTACGTTGCGCTCCTGCTGCTCATTCCGATCGTTGCTCACGGCCAGACATACTGGGACTTCTTACTGCCGGAGGAGCGGACGATCACGGTGACGGTTACTGATGCCGAAGGCAAACCGGTCGAACACGCCTTTGTCGACCATGCCATTCCTCACTCGCTCTACGAAAGCTTCACGGATGAATCAGGCCGATTCAGCACGTCGACACGGGCCCCTGCCTTCGTTGTTCGGAAGTACGGCTACGAAAGTCATTTCGTCCGTGCGGAGAAAGCGAACGCGTTTGAGATTGTTCTGAAGCCTACTGCCTCCAAGCCAATGATGCGGCGATGCCCTGCGGATACAGACTGTCGCGAGTTCGTTGGTTCCTTGTGCTTCCTGACGATGGATGGGGTAAATGTCTCTAAAGTGCAGCGAGACCACGACTATGTTGCGAAGTTGTATTTCATTCCCGGCGATACCAATGTCTGGAACTCAGTGGAGTATCAGGAGACCATCTTCTACGAGCAATCCACGCTAGCGCTGCCCGACGATGACGCACGGCTTCACCTCATAATTCGTGATGAACGCGGAGCGACACCCGAGGGGAAGCGATGGCGCTATCTCGGGCGGTTCGAGGAATCAGCTTCTTACAGCGATCGAACCGAAGCGGAGACCCAGGTGCTCGATCGCGTCCTTGACAGTGTGTGCCTCTACGAAGGCTTCTGACAAGGCGCCCTACCAATCGATGCTTCGAGATACCGCAGACTGAGCGGGATTTGCTGTGTCGCATCAACCGCTTCGTCTTCGATGAAATGATGTTTCACGCCCGTCGCCTGCGCCGCCCGTAGCGCTGCGGGAATATCGACGATCCCGGTGCCCAGCACCACGCTCTCGTCCTCGCGAACATCCCGAGGCAACCCGCCCAGAACCGTGTTGGTGCGGATGTCCTTGATGTGGGTCAGCGGGAAGCGCCCCGGATAACGATGGAGCAAGGTCGCGGGGCTCTGGTGGGCGTACACGATCCAGTAGATATCCATTTCGAAGTTCGCCGATTCTGGATCAGTGCGCTTCATCAGCGCATCGAAGACCGTCCCGTCGCCAAGCTTTGCGAACTCCGTCCCGTGTGTGTGATAGCAGAACTGCAAATCCGCTTTCGCGAGCGCTTCGCCTCGGCTATTGAGAAAGTCCGCGCCGGAACGCGCCTCCTCGTCCGTCATGTAAGTCTTCTGCGGCAGCGTCGAACACACCACATACGGCGCACCCAGCCGCCCGGCATCATCCACAGCCGAATCTACGGCTTTGTCGAGTTGGTCGTAGCGCGTCATCATCGAGATGGCTTTCAGGCCGTTGTCGTCGAGCAACCGCCGGTACTCGGCGGCGCTGCGATCGTAGAGTCCTGACACTTCAACTTCCTCGAAACCCATCTTTCGGATCAAGGCAAGGGTCGCCGGTAAGTCCTTGCGAGCTTCGTAGCGGAGGCTATATGTCTGGAGACCGACGCGAGGCGCGGGTTCCTGAGCGGTAAGGGGAATCGCCGCGCACAGCCCTGCGGTTGCCTTCAGAAAAGAGCGGCGGGTCTTGAGATCGGAATGATGATTCAGTTGCACCGAAATCAGGCTAGCAGTTCCGGGACGACGCGGCCCCGGACGCCGTATTAATTTTTGCGACGACCGCCCGCGAGACGAAAGGAACACGGCACTGGATCGGTCCTGTTTACCGAACTTGCGCGGCCGATCGCCTCAGACGAGACTGCCTATGCGCCTCATCACAGTTCTGGGAGCCCTGGCGATTTCGCTGTTCGTTGCGGAGGGGCTGCTCCGGCTTGCGGGCGTCAGCCATCCGATCTTCGACCAAACCGACCCGGCACTTGGCAATTCGCTCATCCCGCACGCCGAAGGTTGGCAAGCACGCGAGGGCCGCTCGTTTGTTCGCATCAACAGCCACGGTTTCCGGGACGTAGAGCGGCAGCCGGCCAAGCAGCCCGGCACGTTGCGGATCGCGGTCCTCGGAGACTCGTTCACCGAAGCACGCCAAGTGGCACTTGAAAATACCTTCTGCGCCGTGCTCGAACGCAAGCTGAACGGAAATGCGCGACTCCCAGCCGACCCCGTCGAGGTGTTGAACTTTGGCGTCTCGGGCTACGGAACCTCGCAGCAACTGCTCGCCCTGCGGCATCGCGTATGGCAGTTCGATCCCGACGTCGTGTTGCTGGCTTTCTATACAGGCAATGATGTCTCCGACAACTCGCGAATACTCAAGGGCTCTTCGACGATTCCCTACCACTACTACAAGGGCGGCGACCTGCTCATCGATCACAGCTTTGCCGATTCTGATGCATTTCAGTTTCAGTCGGGACATGTCATGGGCTTCGTCCGGCTTGCGCTTGGGCATTCCCGGCTCCTGCAATTGCTGAATCACATCCGCCTGGTTCGGAAACTCGAACGTGGTGAAGGCCAGAATGCATCAGCCTTCGCCGGACCTTCCGAACCCGGGATGCGGCGGGAAGTTTACGTTCCCCCTGCGACAGAAGTGTGGAGAGACGCCTGGAAGGTAACCGAGGGACTGCTAGCAACGATGCACGACGAAGTATCGGAGCGGGGCATTCCTTTTTTCGGCGTCACTCTTAGCAGCGGTATCCAAGTCCATCCCGACCCTGAAGATCGAGCGAGATTCCTTCGCGACAACGCCGTGGGCGATCTCTTCTATCCCGACCGGCGCGTCGAGTCGTTGGGCGCTCGCGAAGGGTTCCCGGTACTGACGCTTGCGCCTCAGCTCCAAACATTCGCGGAATCGAAAGGCACGTTCCTTCATGGTTTCGAGCCGCACCTGGGCTTCGGCCAGTGGAACGAATCCGGCCACGAGTTCGCCGGCGAGCAGATCGCCCGATGGCTCGCGCCGCAACTCACCGCATCTGAACTTCAGGTGACGCAAGAACCGGCGGGTTCTGAGATCTCGTCTCTATACTAGAAACAGCCCGGCGACGACCTGTTTGTGTCGTATCGTTGTGATGCGCGGGCCTCACTCGAAGGAACCCATTTCATGCCTCCTGTCCGCTTCACAAGACACCTTCCGTTGTTCGCGATTCTCCTTCTCGGCATCGCCGCGCCCGCGCAGCAACGAGGCCCGACGTACCCGGACACTCGCCGCGTCGATCACGTCGATGTCTATCACGGAACCGAAGTGCCTGATCCCTATCGCTGGCTCGAGCAGGACGTCAGGGAATCCGATGACGTCGCCCGATGGGTCACCGCCGAGAACGAGGTCACATCCGCTTACCTCGACGGAATCCCGGAGCGCGAAGGCATTCGACGGCGGCTCACCGAGCTGTGGAACTTCGAAAAGTATCAACCCCCCGTCACGGCCGGCGGACGGTATTTCTACCTTCAGAACAACGGCCTGCAGAATCAGTACGTTCTCTACCGGCTGGATTCACTCGACGGCGAGCCGCAAGTCCTGCTCAATCCGAATACGTGGTCCCAAGACGGCACGGTCGCGCTCGCCGACTTCATCCCCAGCCCCGATGGCCGTTACGTAGCCTATGGCGTGGCGCAGTCGGGTTCGGACTGGCAGACCTGGCAGATTATTGAAGTCGAAACCGGCCGCATTCTCGAGGACAAGATTGAATGGGTCAAGTTCAGTGAAGCCAACTGGACGCGCGACGGCAAGGGGTTCTTCTACAGCCGCTTTGATGCGCCGCAAGAGGGCACCGCGTACCAAGGCCTCAACCTCAACCAGAAGATCTACTATCACCGCCTCGGAAGCCCGCAGGCCGACGACACACTGGTGTACGCGCGCAAGGACCATCCTGACTGGATGCTCTTTGGTCAAGCCACTGAGGACGGGCGGTTCCTCGTCATCTCGATCCAAGTCGGAACCGACGAGCGGCATCGCATCGTCTACCGCGATCTCACCGAACCCTACGGCCTACCTACGGAGCTGATCGAAAACTTCGACAACGAGTACACCTTCGTTGGAAGCGACGGCCCGGCCCTCTTCTTTCAGACCAATCTCGATGCGCCCCGCCGCCGTGTGATCGCGATCGATACCCGGCATCCCGAACAACAGCATTGGAAGGAAGTCATCCCGCAGGCCACCGACACTCTGCAAGACGTGACCTTGGTCGGGAACCTTTTCGTCGCAACGTACCTCAAAGACGCTCGCACTGCCGTGAAGGTCTACAAGATGGACGGCGAGTTCGTCCGCGACGTCGAGTTCTCAACCATCGCCACGGCGTACGGCTTTGAGGGCAGCCGGACGGACACCGAGACGTTCTACCTCATGATGAGCTACACACTGCCCCCGACCATCTATCGCTACGACCTCATCACACGAAAGAGCACCATCTTCCGGCAGCCCGAAGTAACGTTCAATCCAGACGGTTTCGAAGTCAAGCAGGTTTTCTACAGCAGCAAAGACGGCACGCGCATCCCGATGTTCCTTTCTCACAAGAAAGGAATCAAGCTCGACGGCAGCAATCCGACGCTGCTCTACGGCTACGGAGGATTCGATATTTCGCTGACGCCCCGCTTTCTTACTGCGCGCCTGTGGTGGTTGGAGCAGGGCGGCGTTCTCGCGGTGGCGAATCTGCGCGGCGGCGGCGAGTACGGCGAAGCCTGGCACAAGGCGGGCACGAAGACCCACAAGCAGAATGTCTTCGACGACTTCATTGGCGCGGCCGAATGGCTGATCGACAACAAGTACGCGCGCAAAGAAAAGCTCGCGATTCAGGGCCGCAGTAACGGCGGCCTTCTGGTGGGCGCTGCCTTGACGCAACGTCCGGACCTATTCGGCGCGACACTCCCCGCCGTCGGCGTGATGGACATGCTGCGCTTCCACAAGTTCACCGCGGGCCGCTATTGGACCGACGACTACGGTTCCGCCGATGACCCGGACGAGTTCAAAGCCCTACACGCCTACTCGCCGTACCACAACATCAAGAGCGATACGTGCTATCCGCCAACCCTCGTGACCACCGCCGATACCGATGACCGGGTCGTGCCGGGGCATAGCTTCAAGTTCATCGCGCGGTTGCAGGCGGCCCAGGACTGCGCCAACGCGACGCTGGCGCGTATCGAGACACGCGCCGGCCACGGGAGCGGTAAACCTACTTCAAAGCGAATCGAAGAAGCCGCGGACGAATGGGCGTTCCTGGTGCGGAACCTGGAAATGAAAGTGCGGAACGCTGAATGATGTAGGCGTCTCGCGTTGGGAAAGGTCGCTCTCTAGATCACCAGCGTTCACGGGTCTTGTCGCGCTTGTTGCGACGGCTGCCGCCTTTGCCGCCTTTGCCGCGCCCCGGAGGACGGTCGCCGCCGCCTGGTCCGCGATCGAAGCCGCCTTCGCCACCACCACCAGGCCCACCGAAACTGGGCGTCCTGGGACGAGCTTCGTTGATGACCAGTGGTCGGCCATGGCAGTCTTTGCCATTGCAATTCTCGACCGCCTTGAGAGCCGCCTCATCGTCGTAGATCTCGACGAAGGCGAATCCACGTGAGTTGCCCGTGAAGCGGTCGCGCATGAGAGACAGGGAATCCAGTTTCACGTCCTGCTCTTTGAAAAAGGATTCGAGATCGGTTTCCGCCGCGGTATACGGCATGTTGCCTACGTAGAGCTTCATCGGAACTGTCGGTAACTCCCCTTTGTTTGATGGACCATATTCGCTCCCTTCCAGGAGCTGCGTTGAAGGGGCAGGGGAGCTGCGTCGCTAACGGCGCTTCGGGGTTGACCGAAAAGACCAACCTGACGCTTCAAGACGTCCCTATGGTCCCAAACTCACGGTTGGAAGTCAAAAGTGAAAAAATGCATCGAGACCTTCTCAGAAGAAATATTGGGGGTTTGCGACCAAGTGGAAACACTATACTGTCCTCAACCTTCCCTGATTGCGAGGTTGGAGGACCACAATGAAACGGCGTCATCTACTACAAACCGGAGCAGCTTCACTAGTTTTTCCCTTCGCAACACCCTCCGTTGCCGCGCTCGGCCCCGCGGGCGTCATCAACCACACGGCAATCCAGAGGGTGTGTGCGTGGCCAAATTTGCAACTATTGCCTGACGGCACATTGCTCGCGTTCATCTTTAACCAGCCCTGCCACGGGCTTTGGGAGGGCGATCTCGATTGCTGGGCCAGCGAGGACGACGGCAAGACCTGGCGCTTCCGCGGCCGTCCGGCGAAGCACGAGCCGACGACGAACCGTATGAACTGCGCCGCCGGTTTCGCCAAGAACGGCGACGCTGTTGTCCTGTGCAGCGGCTGGGCTGACCGCGAGCCCGTGGGTACGCTCAGCGGTCCGCATCGACGCGTGCTGCGGGCTTGGATCTGCCGCTCATCAGACGGCGGACGGAATTGGTCCGTCGGGACTGAATTCCCAGCGGCGCCCGATACCGAAGCGGGCCGCAACAACGAGTTGATCCCGTTCGGAAACATTCAAATTGCCGCGGACGGTTCACTGTGCTCCGCCGCGTACCTGCGCAAAGACAATATGCGCGAGTGCTATTTGGTCCGCAGCCGCGACGACGGCCGTACCTGGACCGAACTCAGTCCGTTGAACCCCGGCGGTAACGAAACGGACATTCGCCACCTCGGCGGCGGACGCTGGCTGGCGGCTTCCCGTGAGTTTCGCGAGAAGAGAGATGTCCACATCGAGCTCTTCGCGTCCACCGACGACGCCCGCACCTGGAAGCGTAAGATGCCCCTGAGCCTTCCGATGCAGGTTACCGGGAACCTAACAACGCTCGCCGACGGCCGAATCGTCGCAAGTTACGGAAATCGCTGCTGGAACAACTTTGGCGTCGATGTTCGGTTGAGCGATGACAAGGGCGAAACCTGGAGCCCGCCGATTCGCATTGCGGATTGCCCGCGATCCGATTGCGGCTACCCGAGTAGCGTACAGCTCAAAGACGGACATGTGGTGACGGCCTACTACACCCAGATATCCGAGGACTTCCACTACGAGATGCGCGTCGCGACCTGGGATCCGAAGCGGTTCTCCGTGGCTGGACGTCCGGTCGGCTAGGGGCGCTTCGCTACCTTCGCACTTGCCTATTTCTTTTTGTCGAACCGGGCTTCCCGCAGTCGTCGTTACGGCAGGACGGCCAAACGCACCGCCGACGGCACCTGCTTCGATCGATACACCCGTTGCGTTGCCTTCTGAAAGTCATCCTGCTTCGCGTTGTAGATATCGACAAACGTTTGTGGGTTCCGGTCAACCAGCGGGAACCACGAGCTCTGCACGTGGACCATGATGCGATGTCCGCGGCGGAAGGTGTGATACGCGTCGGGCATCACGTACTCGACCTTCGTGACCTTGCCGGGCGTGAACGGCTCCGGTTTCTCGAAGCTATTGCGGTACCGTCCGCGCATGGCCTCGCCGCGAACGAGTTGCTGATAGCCGCCCATCTGCACGCCTGCCGGGTTCGGCTTCGGGTTCGGGAAATCACCCGAATACACATCGATTAGCTTTACGACCCAATCGGAACCCGTGCCGGTCGTCGATACGTGCAGGCTCGGCGTGATCGGTCCGGCGATCGTGATGTCTTCTTCCAGCACGTCCGTCATGTAGACCAACACGTCGGTCCGGGTGCTCGCGAAGCGTTGGTCGTCGAGCATGTGCTCGCGCGTCATGCCGATCGAAATGTTCGGGATGAACGGGACGGGCTTCGCTGGGTCGCTGACGTACTCGTCATGCGCCGCCGCGCCCGTCTCAGCGGGAGGCTCGAAACCTAACTTGCCGTCCGGGTGGAAGTAGAGCGTCTTCTCGGCCACGTCCTTCGGAGGCCATGAATCATAGCGCCGCCATTGATTCGTTCCCACTTCGAATACGTAGGCTTCCGGCAGGTCCAGTTCTTCCTCGTCCTTGAGGAAGTGTTTAAAAAACGGCAGCTCGATCTTCTCGCGATAGAAGAGCGACGTCTTCGCATTGAACGGGACATGTCCCATCTTGTCGCCGTCGTTCCCCGCCCATTGCCCGTGATACCAGGGGCCCATGACGAGAATGTTGTACGCCTCGGGGCTATTCTTCTCAATCGTTTCGTATACCTTGAGTGGGCCGAACAGGTCCTCGGCGTCGAACCACCCTCCGACCGTCATCACGGCGGGCTTGATGTTCTTCAGCCCCACCCGCAGGTCACGTTCTTTCCAGTAGTCGTCGTAGTCGGGGTGCTTCGACATCTCATTCCAGAACGGCACTTGGTTCTTGAAGTACTTCTCGTTGAGGTTCGTCAGCGGGCCGAGGTTGAGGTAAAACTCATAACCGTCGGGGGTCTTGAAATCGAACCGCTTCGGCGCGTCCCGCGTCGGCTCATCGACCGGCATCCCAAACCGCCAAAAGAACCGGAAGGCATGCGCTAGATAGAATGCGCCGTTGTGGTGGAAGTCGTCGCCAATGAACCAGTCGGCAACCGGCGCTTGCGGTGACGCGGCTTTGAGTGCCGGGTGCGCGTCGATCGCGCCCATTGCCGTGTAGAAGCCCGGATACGAAATGCCCCACTGCCCCGCCTTCCCGTTGTTGTTGTGGACATTCTTGACCAGCCAATCGATCGTGTCGTAGGTATCCGTTGTCTCGTCAATGTCATCGGGCCCGTTCTTCACCGGCTTATAGGGCCGCACGTTGACGAACTCGCCTTCCGAGCCCATCCGCCCGCGCACGTCCTGGTAGGCAAAGATGAACAGGTCTTTCGCGAACTGCCGTGACGGTCCAATGCGCGTTTTGTAATCGTTGATGTCGTAGGGCCCCACGCTGTACGGCGTGCGGCTCAGCATGATCGGGTAGGGCTTGGAATCATCCTTCGGCGCGTAGACCGACGTGAATAGCTTCACGCCGTCGCGCATCGGGATCATGTATTCAAACTTCGTGTAATTGGCCTTGATCCACTCAGCGTGCTCTTTAGACGTCTCTTCTTTTTGCGCGGACAGCATCAGCGCGGACAGAAAGAGAGCAGTAGCTAAGCAGAAGGCAATTCGTTTGCTCATGAACGAAAAGCATACAGCAAAACAGCACAAACTCCCAACGAACGAGAGTCTGCTCGCGGCTGCACTCCTACCCGACTAGCGTTGAGCGCGCACTTGCTCGAGTCTCTTCCTCAACTCAGAGGAGAGGCCTTGCTCCATCTCATCCGTGATGAGTCCGACTCCGTCAATGTCTTGTATGTGGACTTGATCCTTAAGCCGAAAGCTCGTAAGTTTCATCGTCACTAAGTCGGCCACGGAACCGAGCAGCAGACCGTCGGTTGAACGTACGGCGTCGGGCATCGCGGGGACCGGCTCAAGATAGTCGGGCTGGACTTTCTCATTGAGGAACACAAAGTGGACTGCGCTCCTGACAGACGGGGACTCGCGATCGACGAGCATGTCGACGCCGGCGGCGTGCCGGAATTCGAAGCCCGATCCGGCCGCGGCTGCTCGGATTTGTTCCAGGTCGTTCCGGCGAACCGCCACGTCAACGTCACGCGTTGTCCGAGCCGCGAGCGGGTCGCGATCCCGCACGTGTAGAAACACCGCGAGCCCGCCAACGATGCGGTAGTCGACGCCGGCTTCATCGAACGCGGCCTTCAACCTTTCGGCGACGTCAACGAGCTGTTCGATATGGGCGTCGTATGAAGCGATCGTAGCCACCTTTGGACCCACCTGAACTGCGTGCGTTCAGTGTAGCCTAGCCGCCGGATGAAAAATGAAGACAGTTCATGGCTTCTCAATCGGCTCGTTCAGTCCACACGGCCCCCGCTGATCGCGGCCACGAAATGAACTTCGCTGTCGTCTTCGACGTCCTGTAGCAACCCCAGCGGGCTGACCACGCCGTCTACGGCCACCGAGAAGTTCGGTTTCAGGCGGTTGCCTTCAGCGAGCCAATCCTTGACGCCTGGATGAACTCGGTCAAGTTCCGCAATGATGTCGCGAACGGTAGAGCCGCGGACCTCGATTTCCGCTTGCCCCCCGGTCAGGTCCTGCATGGAACCTGGGATAAAGACCGTAGCCATTGAGGCTTAGTCGGTGATGCCGTTCTTCTGCCAGATCGCTTCCATCACAGCGACCGGGTTCATCGGCAGTCGGCGCATATCGACACCGGCGGCGTTGTGGATTGCATGTGCAAGAGCCGCGGGCGGCGGGACGATATTCGCCTCACCGACCCCACGCACACCGAACGGATGTCCGGGATTAGCCACTTCGATAATGCAAGTGTCGATCATCGGCAAGTCGAGGCTGGTCGGCATGCGGTAATCCAGCAGGCTTGCGTTCATCATCTTGCCGTCGGGGTTCATGAAGTACTCTTCGTTGAGCGCCCAGCCAATGCCCTGTGCGCTGCCACCCTGCATCTGGCCTTCGACATAGCTCGGATGAATCGCCTTGCCGGCGTCCTGGAAAACGGTGAATCGGAGGATCGTCACTTTGCCGGTCTCAGGATCCACCTCCACGTCAACGATGTTGCCCGCGAACGAACCACCAACGCCCGGAGGATTCACGCCCGCGCGCCCGACGATCGGTCCGCCGGTAGCCTGCAGTTGAGGAGCAAGCTCGGCGAAGGTCATGCGGTTTTCCGTGCCGTTCTTTGAAAGGAAAACGCCCTTCTCGAACTCGACCGTGTCCGCGTCAACACCCCAAATCCTGGCCGCGCGCTTGATCATCTGATCACGTACGTCGCGAGCCGCCCGGATCGCAGCAATCCCCGTGGCGAAGGTCACACGGCTGCCACCTGTAATGGCCGTGTAGCCAACAGAGTCCGTGTCAACAACACTGGGACTCACGTTCTCGACCGGAAGCCCAAGCACTTCCGCCGCTTGCATCGCGATCGAAGTACGAGAACCGCCGATGTCGGGTGAGCCCTCGACCAATGTAATCGTCCCGTCAGCATTCACAGCAATGTTGCAGGCCGACGGCAACCCGGCGTTGAACCAGAATCCGATCGCGACACCGCGGCCACGGTTCGGCCCTTCGAGCGGCGCCGAGTAATGCGGATGGCTCTTCATCGCCTCGATCACTTGGACGCAACCGATGGTCGGAAATTTGGGGCCGTCGGCGCGGCGGGTGCCCTTCTTGGAGGCGTTCTGTAGCCGCAGATCGAGCGGGTCGACACCCAGTTTCTCGGCAAACGAATTGACGATGTTCTCCGTCGCGAACGCCGCGTTGGTCGCACCCGGGGCACGGTAGGCCGCTGTACTAGGCTTGTTGACGACAACATCGTAGCCGTCAATCGTCACATTCGGGATATCGTATGCCGCGAAAACACACATGCCCGCGGGAATCACCATCGCGCCGGGAAAAGCGCCTGCCTCATAGGCGAGTGATGCCTGGGCGGCGACCATCGTGCCGTCGTTCTTGACGCCCATCTTGACACTGATGTGCGAGCCAGGGGTGGGTCCGGTGCCTTCGAGTACGTCGGCGCGGCTCATTACGATCTTCACGGGATGGCCGCTCTTTTTCGACAGCAGGGCCGCCACCGGATCGATGTAGGTCGGGATCTTACCGCCGAATCCACCGCCGATCTCCGTCGGAGTGACGCGCACCTGCGAGACCGGCTTTTCGAGAATCGCCGCTGTCGTATCGCGGATGGTGAACTGCCCTTGTGTGCTGGTCCAAATCTGAATGCGGCCGTCGTTGTTCCAAAGCGCCGTCGTGTTGTGCGGCTCGATATATCCCTGATGAACGGTTGAGGTGTCGAACTCCTTCTCGATAATCAAGTCCGCTTCGGCAAAGCCCTTTTCGATATCACCCTTCTCATGGCGGAAGTGACTTGCCACGTTGCTTACTTTGTCCGTCGGCTTGCCCAACTCAGTCGTGGTTAGGTCGTCGTGGAGAAGCGAAGCGCCTTCTTTCATCGCCTCGGGCGCGGTGAGCACAGATGGCAGGGGCTCGTACTCCACCTCGATCAGCTTCAACGCTTCGAGTGCATCATGCAGACTCGCCGCCGCCACGGCCGCTACGGCGTGCCCGCGATAGAGTACTTTGTCGCGCGCCAATACGTTGTTGCGAATGAACGCGAGCCTCGTCAGGCCTTCTCCCAGGTCAATGGCCTTGTCGCCGGCGTCCGCAATGTCCGCCGCCGTCACAACCGCCCGCACCTGGGGATGCGCTTCGGCTTTGCTCGTGTCGATCGACTTGATACGCGCGTGGGCATGGGGGCTCCGCAGAACCGCTCCCTGGATGAGACCGGGCAAGGTCACGTCCGCGCCGTAGATGGCGCGTCCGGTTACTTTGTCCGCACCGTCGTGCCTTATCGGCCGTGTGCCGATAACGTCGAATTTCTTGGTCGCTAGGACCATACTGGGCTCATAGCTTTGGTCGCTCATCTTGCCTCCTGCATTTTCTCGGCGGCAGCCTGTACAGACCGCACTATCTTGTCGTATCCCGTGCAGCGGCACAGGTTATTTGCCAGCCAGAACCGGATCTTCTCTTCGGATGGGTTGCTGTCCTGATCAAGCAAGGCTTTCGCCGCCACGAGAATGCCCGGCGTACAAATGCCGCACTGCAAGGCGGCGCCCTCGAGGAAGCACTGCTGAATCGGGTGCAGTTCGTTGCCCGCTGCGATACCTTCGACCGTCGTAATTTCCTTGCCCTCGGCCTCGACGGCCAATACCAGGCACGACGTCACGATCCGCCCGTCGAACATCACCGTGCAAGCGCCGCAATTGCCGTCGTTGCAGCCTTCCTTGGTGCCAGTCAAGCCGAGTTCGTCGCGCAACACCTCCAGCAGACTCTGACGCGGCTCGCAGAGGAACTCCACCTGTTCACCATTGAGTTTGGCTTGAACTTGAACTTTTCGCGGCATTAGTTGTTCCCCCTGGCGCGCTCAACCGCGATGTGCAGCGCACGCCGCGTCAGCACTTCGCAAAGGTGCTTGCGGTATCGCGTCGTGCCTCGCATGTCGTCAATTGGCTTGGCCGCTTGCTTGGCAATCTCAGCGGCGCGTTGGATGCTCTCGTCGTTCACCGGCTGCCCGACCAGCGCGTCGCCGGCTTCCTTGACGAACAACGGTGCGGGCGCGACCGAAGCCAACGCCACGCGCGCCGAGGCAAAGTTGCCGTTATCGAGCACCACCGAAACTCCAGCGCCCGCGACGGCAATATCCATCTCGTTGCGCGGAATGAACCGCATGTAGTGTGCGCCCGAATGTGGTTTCGGAGACGGGAAATGCAGCGAAACCAATAGTTCACCTGGCTTCAGTACATTCTTGCCGGGCGCGGCACAGAAGTCCTCGACGGCAATCGTCCGCTCGCCGTCAGGGCCCACGACACGACCAGTCGCTTCGAGCACGATCATGGCCGGCACGGCATCGGCACTGGGAGCGGCGTTGCACAGATTCCCTCCCAACGAGGCCCGGCCTTGAATCTGCGTACCGCCAATCAACGACGCGGCGTCAACCAGTCCGGGGTAGCGTTTCTTAACATCCTCGTTCGCGTAGACGCGGTAGCACGGCACGGCCGCGCCGATCATCAACCCCGACGAATCGTCCCAGGCAATTTCGTTCAGTTCGGGGATCGCCTTGATATCGACGACCCAGTCGGCGGAGCGAAAGCCACCGCGAAGCTGCACCAATACGTCGGTTCCGCCGGCGAGAACGCGCGCTTTCTCACCGTGTTCGGAGAGCAATCGCACCGCCTCGTCGACGGACTCCGGTCGAGCATACTCAAACCACTGCACGGCTCCTCCATCGCAACGCCCGCCAAGTTGGACGCGGGCGTCAAAGTAGGATTATACGCGCCGGGGACCACGCACGTCCGTTACAGGCCGATGTGGGTG
>Ga0302123_10000281_pt1 | contig 41936 bp, 55 predicted proteins | sample CB21_321_MG_FD_203109 | JGI IMG/M metagenome (GOLD analysis project Ga0302123, IMG submission 203109) | Marine microbial communities from Western Arctic Ocean, Canada - CB21_32.1 | ecosystem: Environmental > Aquatic > Marine > Oceanic | place: Canada: Western Arctic Ocean | collected 2017-09-28 | reverse complement strand
CGACATCGTCCTGGTCAGCTTAAACAACCTTGATTGGCTGTTGAAACAAGACCATGAGTGCGACGGCATCGTCATCGATGAACTCTCCAAGGCAGCGGGCAAATGGACGAAAGGTTTGAAGTCCAAAAAACTCTGTGACAGATTAATTTGGAGATGCGGTATGACAGCCACGCCCGTGTCCCAGAGCTATGAGAAAATATTTTCGATGGCCCGCATCATAGATTGCGGCAAAAGTTTAGGCACGAATAGGCAAGCCTATATCAACACCTACTTCGACAGCGACTACATGGGTTACAATCTAACGCTGAAAGGCTTCGCGGACGCGCAAATCATGTCAAAAGTGGCCTCTCTCGTCCACCTCGTTGTCGATGACAAGGCCAAGGTACTGCCACCTCTGCGTGAGAGCGTCATAAAATTCGATATGCCAGCGGAAACGCGGGAAATCTACAACGACATGAAAAAGCACATGGTGGTCGAGGACCGTGAGGCCGCGAACCAAGCGGTCAAGTCGGGCGTCCTACGCCAGATCGCGTCTGGCTTCTATTATGGTGACGCTGGACCGCCAACCTCGCTCGACACGGCCAGAGCCGACGCCGCGCTCTATTGGGCCAAGGGTTTGAAGGGTGAGCCGGGGATTATCTTCTATGAATTTGTCGAACAGCTTGTTCAGCTTGAGGAGTTGCCCGACAACATCATGCGGGCGCAGATACAGTCGATGTCACATGGCATCGACGGCCTTCAAAATACATACAATTCGGTGTGTTTTCTGCAACCACCGTGGTCGAGGGACCAGCAAGAGCAAAGTATCGGCAGGGTCTGGCGGCAGGGGCAAAAAAAGCCCGTCACCGTCACTACCCTGGTCTGTACCGATACGCTGGATGAACTGGTCGTGGCGAGGGTGGAAGACCGTGGCAAGTGGATGAAACTTTTTCGTAAGCATTTAGAGAATTGACGCAACACATAGTATGTGGCAAGTTGAGATGTCACAACATAGGAGTTGACAACATGACTAAACTGCAAAACGTCCCAATGGACGCTATCGACGCCAACCCGTTCAGGCGGCTTGGTGACTATCCTTACGTTGAGCGTAAACTCGACGCACTGAAACGCTCCATCGAAGACGTTGGTCTTTGGGAGGGCGTCATTGCCCGTAAGAAAGGCAACCGTTACGAAATCGCCTTCGGACATCACCGTATGGAAGCCGCAAGACAAACGGGTTTGAAAGAAGTCTCCGTTGTTGTCCGCAAGCTGGACGATGAACAGATGCTTCAATTCATGGGCCGTGAGAACCTTGAAGATTATAATGCCGACTTTGCCACCATGCTTGAGACATGGGAAGCCGCACTTAATTTCCCGGGCGCGGCCCGGGGTGACCTCAGTGTTGCGAAGTTATTGGGTTGGACAAACACCCATGAGCGCGACGGTGAACAGATGAGCGACACCGCGAGGGCTTGCTCTGCCGTGAATAGCCTTATCGTCAATAACCATGTGAAGCGCGAAGACTTTCATAATCTCTCAGTGAAGACGGCTAAAATTATAAGTGAGCGGGCTAAAGCCAACATTACCCGTGTCGTAAAGACCGCTAAGAAGAACAAACGGCCTGTCGAGGAAGTCGAGGAAGCTAAGAAGCAAATCGGCAAGGCAGTCACCAAGACGGCAAAAGAAAGCCGCCGGGGTGAAATCGCGCAGAAGGACTTGCGGGGTCAGGTCGATGTAAATGCTTATCGCTTTGCCAAGCAGAGTAAAAAGCAATCCCCACTATTTAAACAGTTTGGCGATCAACTGAAGAACAGCATCACTAAAATGCTGAACGGTGACAGCACCTCGACGAAATTGGCGGAAGTTACCGCCGCTCTTGGGGACATCACGCTGGAAGAAGATCATGCGGTGGTCCGCGCCATCAAGTTTGAATTGGGTGAACTGTCTGGCCGCGCCGACAAATGGGTTATTACTATGGACCCGAAGAAGGTGGTCAACTTGAAGGAGATTTCCAATGAGTAAGTTTGTACGCCGTGAGACGGTGCGTAAATGCGCCATCCATCAGAGCATAATGGAACGGGCGTCAGAAGACCTTGAACACGCCGGGGCGTTTAACAAAGAAGACATCCTTGAAACCCTCAGCCTCAAGGTAATGGAAGATAGCGTCCGGTGGGACTACATCCGCGATTTTCTGCAAGATGACCAAGGGTGTGAGTTGGTCCCGGTTGCCGCCAGTTACTTCAAGCGTCATAAACGCGATGAAGAACTGACCAGCCCTGAACGCTTCATTGCGTCTGGTTACGGAAAAAAGACGGCGGGGTTTGTGTCTGTATCGCTTGAGAACGATCACCTTGTAGTGTGTCGGGTCAAGCAACGTCAGAAGATGGCGAATGGTGCAGGTAAGAAGTTCCGCGAATACGCTGAAGCCGTACAAAGTCGGCGGGTTTCATTAGGTGCGCCTGAAACACCTCTGCAAGTCGTAGACGCAAACAAGTAAACTAAAGCCCCGCGCCTTCTGGCGCAGGGGTTCTTTTTCGGGGGTTATAATGCCAGTACACGCCAAAGAATTTCTCGACACCATTTTCGATGACCTGAACGATGATGAATACGTCTGTGTGTCCCGTGCCATTGAAAAGAAGGATGGCACGGGCGTCTGGTTCAAGTCGTTTAAACGTGACGCCCGTCAGTTCCGAAAGTGGAACCCTGAAACCCAGGCCCAGGCGTGGTATTTTTGTGTTTCAACAGTCAGTGGAGAGTTAAATGAAAAAGCTACAATGGTTGGTCGCGGGCGAAGACATCTCAGAAGATATTATTGTCTCGTCCTGGATGACATTGGAACAAAAGGAACTCCACCACCTGTTGAGCCGTCTTGGAAGATTGAGACTAGCCCTGGAAACTGGCAGTGGGGATATTTCCTTGACCCTGGCTCAGATTGGGGGCGCTATGAGGCGCTTGCCGAATTTTGCCATCGACAAGGATGGGGTGATGCGGGCGCAGGGGGAAGTTATCGCCTCATGCGTCTGCCAGGATCAGCCAACCTCAAGCCAGGACGGCAAGGTTTCCGTTCTGTGGTCAACCACTGGGAAAAAGATGTTTGGTCCCTGGATGAACTTGCTGACGCCCTAGGCTGTAATTTTTCAGAAATCGAGGTGAAGGATGTCGATGTTAAAGAAAAGACGGGCGGTGCAGCGGCGATGGACGGCATTGACCCTCTGCTGGATTGGCTCGTTGACGGCGGTCATGTGGTACGCGACACCGGGTTGGAGTGGGTTGATGTTATTTGTCCTTGGGCTGACAGCCACACCACTGGTGAGAACATTGCTGGATACTCACCGCTAGGCCGTGGGGTAGGAAAATTCGTCCAGACCAGGGCGTTCAACTGTATGCACGAACATTGCGTTGACCGCAAGCTGACCAAGTTCCGCGAATGGGCGTCGAAGCTGGGCGCACCTACTGTGTCGGGCTATGACCCGTTGCCGTGGCTTCAAGATAAGTTCGTCTATGTGTCCACCGGGCAGATGGTCTATGACCTACACCAGCGCCCACTAGGCGGCGTCTGGAAGTGGTCGTTGGCAGACTTCACCAAGGACCACCCCGGCAAGATCACACCGCCGGGGCGTGACAACCCCGTCACCATTGCCACCGCCTTTGTCGAGCATGAGAAGACCCGCAAGGTCGTGGACACTTGCTATACGCCTGTGTCGCGTGAGGCTGACACCGGCATTGTCGAGCGCCTTGAGCAAAAGTTCGTCAACACCTATGTCCCGCCGAATTGGGATGAGACGGGTGAGACGCCGGAAGTTTTCATCGAACACATGGAGTATGTCATCCCCGACGAATTTGAACGGGAAACCTTCTACAACTGGCTGGCGCATAAAATACAGAACCCCGACAAGCGTTCTTACGCCGTCATCATGATCGCGGAAGGCGCGTATGGTACGGGCCGGTCATGGATAGGTCGGCTCATTGACCAGATGCTTCAGGGTCATTGTAACAGCGCCACGTTGTTGCAGTTAATCGGAAAGGGGACCAGCGCGGAGCAGAACTACAATTCGTGGATGGTCGAGTGCCAATTTTTAATTTGCGAGGAAGCGAAAGACACGGCGTTGTCCCGCGAAGACTTCTGGCACGGCTACGACACGTTTAAACAGAACGTCGAGCCGGGTGATGCGGGCCGTCCTATCCGCATCAACGATAAATATGGCCGCATTTACCACGAGGTCGTCTATCACAACCCCCTGATCTTCACCAACCATGCCGATGCTATGGTCATTGAGGATGGTGACAGACGTATTTTCTGTGTCGAGAACCCGACAGAGCGCCGGGATTATCAATACTATGATCGTTTGACGGGTTCGCTCAAGACCCAGGAACCTCGCCGGGTATACTGGTGGCTGATGCGCCGTGACCTGACCGGGTTTAAACACATCTACCCACCGATGACGCCGTCGAAGGCGCGGATGATTGAGGACACCCGTGCGCCTAGTGACGCCATAGCCGAATGGATACGCGACAACCACGCGCCCGACATCGTCACCCGTGCCTCATTGAAGGTTGCCATCATCATGGCGGCGCGTGACCTGGACGATGAGAAAACAATGCGTGAGCCGGGTAATATCACCAAGATATTGTGGCGAAAATTGAAGTCTTTGAGGCCCGATGACACAAAAAACGGAGCGCGTTATATGGTCGATGGGAAGCAAACAGAGGTCCGCGCCATCCGAAATCAGACCAAGTGGGTCGATCAGGATGTTAGCCGCGACACCGAAATTGTTGTTAAGGAGTTGGGAAAGGCGATAATGCCGACGAATGTGGTGGATATTAGAGGAGCATAGAGGAAAATTAGAGGAAAAGTTTTTTGTTTGCTCTAATCAAAAATCCCAGAAGTCTGCCGTTTTTATACTCTAATAGAGGAATAGAGGAAAATATCTATATAACTTTAGAATATAACAGTAAAATAGCGGTCCTTCTATTTAGACTCCTTAGGAAAACTCCTCTATTTGCTCTTTTTCCTCTATTTGCGGCGCGGGCATAAAAACACCCGACACAGCGTTTAAACTGTGTCGGGCTATTTTTATGGTCGATCAGGATGGAAAAGTATTATTTTTTGCCGCGCCCGTCGATCAGGATGGTATTTTCGGAATTTTTCTGTCGATCAGGATGTCGATCAGGATGGCTAGCGCCAGCGGGACGGGCGTAAATCCGTTTTCGTATCTGATAATTTGGCGCGTGGAAATATCCAGAAAAGCGCCTATGGCATTTTGGGTTAGGCCAAGCGTCAAGCGCCGGGCTTTGAAGGTTTCCGGTGTCATTGCATTTACCTATCCATTTTTAAGGCCCGTCAAGGCTATGTCATTTTGTCCGGTATGTCACCCTATAAAAAGGGGAGAAGGCCCGCCAGGGGTTAACCTGGCGGGCCTATTTTGGGGTTTATCGGGTTTATTCAAGGTTTGTCGCCTCAAAGTCGTTTGTTCTTCCATATAAAATCGAAATCAAGATGGTTGGCCAAAGCAATTTTTCCATTGACTTCTATAATCATATCATAACCGTCGAACCAATCTCCGCCGTCGTTGTTGTCCCGGCGTATTAGGAATTTTAGATTATCGTCAACGGTACAAACGTCTTGAACAGAATATTGGCAATATAGGACGCCCGCCACTCTGTCGTCTTCTGGCATTTCGTGAGATATTCTTATTATATTAGGCATTGGTTCGTTCCTTTTATGATGGGTTTTGGGTTTATTCGCCGATTTCCCCTTGTGAAAGTAATTTTTCGACGCCCGCGCCATGATGGCGGGTTTGGTAAACATGGAAACAATCTTTTCCTGTTTCCTCATTATACCAAACGTCAACGCGAACCGCGCCCGCCCATGATGCCGCAACCGTTGTAAGGCCCGTTGATTTATGGGCGCGGGCCGTTGGGACTGTCTTGCGGGCGCTTGTCGGAATAGAACCGTAAAAATGTGACATAAGATTTTCCTTTCATAAAAAACCTTTGGTTAATTTCTAAGTCGAGTGATAGCGTATTCCACCGTTGACCCCAGATTGTCTAGTTTCTGCAAAACCCTCTTTTACGGCTCGGTCGAGCAAGTTAAACCGCTCGCGCTTTGCCTGCCACTGGTCGAGGTCTTGCGGCGCTAATCCCGCATTATCATGGTCTTGGTCGGACCATAATTCACGCAGTATGCGATCAAAATTTGTTATCTGTAGAACAGACATTACTTTTTTCCCTTCATGGTTTTCTTGAGGGCTTTTTTCAAAGCGTCTTTTATATCCTTTTCAGACTTTGCCGCTGTAACGTCTTTTGTTATGTCGATAACTTTGTCGCCTACGACCATTTCAAAACTTGGCATTGTTTTTCCCTTTCAAAAGAAAAGCGTTTGGGATAATTCCCGCAAAAGGCAGAGCGCGTTTAAACGCTCTGCCCTTTAAGTGAATTACACCCGGCGCGGCATTAGCACCGAATAGACGTTCTCAAGGTCGCCATATTTTACATAGTGCGGTGACGTTGCATCCTCTCCGCGCAATTGAACCGCAAGCGCCCCTGAACCGTTGCCGAGAATTTTCGCACCGTTGGCAACGGTGATTAATAGGTCAGCACCGAACGCGCCATGCGATACCTGGCTATCGTCTGTTGACGGCATAACCCGTTCCCAATCAGGAAACGTGCCGTCAATTGCTTCTGACGGTTCCATATAAAGTTTATTGTCGAACTCATCCCATACCGTCAACGTGCCGTCTTTAAATTCAACATATTCCGCTTTTTTGCCTTTCATGGCGGTGATTGCCTTTTTTGAAATCGGCATGATTGCTGGTGCGTCTGTAGGGTTGTCTTTTGCGCGTTCGCTATCGTCAACCGCAACCGTCATTAAGTGACCGTCTGTCGCAACCGCCGTTATGCCGTTGAGCATTACACCGTTCAGGTAATAGCGGGTTTCCTCTGTCGAAATTGCAAGCGCAACGGCGGCGAGGGTTGAGGCGTTATATTTGATTGTGTTCATTTTGGTTCCTTTCAGAAAACCTTTGGGATAATCCCCGCAAAACGTCAGGGGCTAACCCCTGGCGTTTTAAGTGATTTATTCCGTTTTGACTTGTGAATAATCGCCCGCCCGGTTTTCTTTCCAAATCTTGATATTCGGATATGTAACCTTGGCATGGGCAATGGCCTCTTTTTGCGTCGCAAACCATTTACCCCTAAAACCCTCCCAAGGTTTGTTACACATTGCGACATTGAAACCCGGCTTTCCGAACGCACACCAGATAGAGACGCATTTCATTCGGTTTGCGTGAAAACTATTCATATTCATTTTCACTCCCCTTTAAAAATAACTGCTAAGACTGCAATGCAAAGCATAACGGACAAACCGTTAACGGCTATCCAATCAAGAATATTGAGTGAGATCATTTTTAGGTTTCCTTTCAAAGTTTAACTACCACAAAGCCCCGGCGCTAGGCCCGCTTGTTATCGGGCTAGTGGCGATTTAAGCTCGCGCGGGGGATTGTTGAGGGTTATAGGTCAGCGAATGTTTCTTCTGAATTGTAATTCGGGGAAGGATCATATTTAGTGAAGGCGCTTAAAGGCCCGCCGGTTTGTTGCGTCGTATTATGGCCAGTGGCGTTTATGTATAGCATTGTTCCGCTATAGACTGTAAAGATTGAGCGCACCCTGTAAATGTTTTTATCGGGGCCCCAATTGGGGGTTACTAAGTCGCCTTCGTTAATTCCATGTCTTGCCATAATCATTTACTCCTTTGTTGGTTTATCTATTGCCAAAGACCCGCTTACGAGATTATCGGGCGCGTCATTAAAACTTTTAACCCGTAGTTTTCCGCTTTTTGCGATTACGATAAATTTTGCCATTAGAATTCCCTTTCAAAAACGTATTCCTTACATACGCGCCATATTGTCACATTGCAAGAAAAAAGTTTAAACGCTTTCCCGTCCGAATAAAATCGGACGGGAATTTTGTTTAAAGGTTTGCGTTCATCCCCCATATTAAAAGGCAAACGACTAACACTAAACCGGATTTAATCATGGTGCGGTTTTCAGGTATTGAGATAAACCGAATAAACCTTTGGTGTCTAAAATCTCAATAGCCTCTTTTGACGCGATAAAAGTACAAACGGCATTTGTAAACTCTTTGCTATCACTCAAAAACCATTGCATTCCTTCTAATGCGTTTGCTCTATCTTCTACCATTTTGGCTCTGATTTCCTGGCGGGCGGTTTTCGTTTCAGGTTTGCTATCGCAAACGAATAAACGATTATCCTTTTTTGTGTTCATACCAATTAGACGGAATAGGTTTGGAAATCTTACAGCGCCCATTGCAAAAAAACGGTTTGCGGTATTATAATACCGCGCCAATGGGTTGGTTTTAGAAAAGGACAAAGCATTGTCGCGTAAAAAAGGAACGCCTAACAAAATGACAGCGGCAATAAAGGACGCCGTTGAATTGTCATTCAGCAAGAAAAACAAGGGCGGTAAATATCTCGACAAGCTGGCTGACGATTTTCCCGCCGTCTATTGTGGTCTGATCGCAAAATGTATGCCGCAAGCGATTGCGGTTGACGTTCAAATTCATGCCATAAACCTTGGCCTTGAAATGAAACGCGCCGCTGACACCCTAGCCCTGCTGACCCATCCACCCGACACACCGCCTCTCATAGATGTAACACCCGACACAGTACAACCTGACACACCGTCACCTGTCACTGTGTCGGGTGATGCTGATGATGTTTAAACAACGCACCCGACACACCACATATTACAATAGGTTGCACACCCGGCATACCACAACTGTTAGTATTAAATCGGTTTTGAGATTATCGAAGGCGGGGTGTGCCGGGTGGTACCCCCGAAGTTTTGGCGGCAATATATTCTATAGTCCTCAAGCGGCCCGTCCGTATTAAAATTTTTTGAAAAATTAGTTAGGACAAATTGTCATGCCTAAGCAACAAGCCCACCCTGACGAGCAACAGCTTATTGCGAAAATCCTTACGTTCAGGGATGACCCACTAGGCTACGTCCTCTACGCCTTTCCGTGGGGGAAACCCGGCACACCCCTTGAAAACCACGTTGGACCCCGTCAGTGGCAGAGGGACGCGCTGACGAAAATGCGTGACCACATTGAAGACAACAAGAATAAACAGATGCAGGGGTTGGACCCTGAACTTATGAAGCTGGCCCGTGCCAGTGGCCGGGGTATCGGCAAGTCCGCGTTTCTGGCATGGGTGGCCCTGTGGCTGTTCTCCTGTCTGCCGTCCTCTACCGTGGTGGTCAGCGCGAACACAGAGATGCAGTTGAAGTCCACGACCTTCCCTGAGATTAGGAAGTGGGCTACCATGTCCATCAATAGCAGATGGTTCGAGCATAACATCATGAGCTTACAACCAGCCGAATGGCTGGTTCAGACGTTGAAGGAGACAACGGGATATGACGATGCGTATTGGTACATTCAGGCGAGGCTCTGGTCAGAGGAGGCACCGGACGCTTATGCCGGGGTCCATAGCCAAATGGCAATGGCGGTCCTGTTCGATGAGGCAAGCGGGATACCGGGGTGCATCTGGCCTGTGGCTCAGGGGTACTTCACGGACAAGACGCTACACAGGTTTTGGATTGCCATATCCAACCCGCGTAATCCGTCAGGCGAGTTCTTTGAGTGTTTTCACGGCAATCGTGACCAATGGGACCATGAGACGATTGACGGCAGATCAGTCGATGAGAACGACAAGTCGCTCTACGACAACATCATCAATCAGTATGGGCAAGACAGCGACCAAGCTAGGGTCGAGGTCTACGGACAGTTCCCCCGGCAGGGTGACGAGAACTTCATGTCGAGGGGCGCGGTAGAGGAGGCGGTGGCGCGTGAGGTGGTCGAGGACTTGGGTGCGCCGCTGTTGATGGGGGTGGACCCGGCACGGATGGGTCGGGACAAGGCGGTGATACGTTTCAGGCAGGGCCGTGATGCGGCCAGCATAGCCCCGTTGGTGTATGCCAAGTGCGACACGGACGAGATGGCGACACACTGTGCCACCGCGATAGAGCGGTACAAGCCCGACCATGTGTTCATTGAGGGTGATGGTATCGGCGGGCCAGTGATCGAGCTATTGAAGAAAGCCGGGTACAACATAACGGAGGTGCTGGTCAGTAAGACAGCGCAAGACCCGACAACGTATTATCTTCACAGGACGGAGTTGTGGGGTCGGATGCGCGATTGGTTGAACACGGGCGTACTGCCGAAGGAAGACGGGTTGATTTCCGACCTGTGTGTGATGCGCTACTCCATCAACCTCAAGGGACAGGTGGCGCTCTGGCCTAAAGAGAAAATGCGGAAGGAAGGTTTCGCCAGCCCTGACTATGCGGACGCCTTGGCGATGACGTTCTCAAGGAATGTCAGTAGGCTCGACGGACGGACAGCCCGGCGCGGAAGACGGAAAAGGGTTGCGCGGGATGTCGATTATGAGCTATTTGGTTAGTGGTCCTCTCCCCGGACAAAACGGTCCTATACCGTTTAAACTCCCCAGCCTTGCGCTGGGGAGTTTTTTCATGTTAGCTTAGAGCGTTGCAACACATGGTAGGAGACTTCAGCATGGGTGGCTTATTTGGGGGCAGTTCAGCCCCTACACCAATCGCACCTCCCGCACCCCCGACACGGTCAGACGCAGAAATTCAGGCGGCGGCGCTTGAAGCGCGTCAGCGTAGAGCCGGGGCGACGGGCCGAACAGAAACCGTCTTGTCCACAGGGGCCGACGAAGAAAACAAAACAGCTAAGAAGCTGTTGGGTACGGCGTAATGGGCGGTGGTAAACCTTCAGTGTCAGCGCCCCCGCCACCCCCTCCAGAACCGGAACCAGAGCCAGCGTCGGCGGCAGTAGCGCGTAAGCGTATCGCGGATGCCAGGGCCGACAGCGACACCACCGGAGCAACCAAGAAACTATTGGGACAGTAGTATGGGCGGTCAAATTCGTACACCGCAAGTGCGCCCAGGTGAGAAGGGCGGCACCGGCACACCTAAGAAGGACAAGCCTGACCTATCCGTCGCGGAGGGGCCGACCACTGGCCCCAAGGGTGACTTTGGCCTGACCAACCTGGGTGAAAGCAAACCTCAAACAGACGAGGGTATCGTTACGACTGTCGGGTCCACACCCGTCCGTAAGAAGAAACCGACGATCACACTGTTAGGTGAGAAACCATGAGTACCAAAGCCGCTGACATCATCAAACGCTATGAACAGTTGGAAAGCGAACGGGGAACGTGGGAAACACACTGGACGGAGATAGCGGACAGGATTTTACCACGGTACTCTGATACCTTTTTCAAACCTACGTCTGAACAGACGAAGGGTGAGAAGCGCACCGAAAAGATGATCGACAGCACGGGCGGCTTGGCCCTTGAGAGGTTTGCCGCCGCGATGGAGAGTATGTTGACACCGCGTACTCAGAAGTGGCACAGGCTGACGCCCGACCATGACGAGTTGGGGAAAGAGCGGGACGTTAAGTTGTGGTTTGAGCAAGCGACCAACGTCCTGTTTAAACAACGCTACGCATCGAAAGCCAACTACGCCAGCCAGCAACATGAAAGCTATATGGGCTTGGGCGCGTTCGGTACGTCCGTCATGTTCGTGGACAAGCACGACAAGGGCGGCTTGCGGTATGCCTCGACCAACATCAAAGAGATTTTGTTTGAGTTGAACCACCAAGGTTTGCTCGACACCACCTATCGGAAATACTCACTGACCGCACGGCAGATGATGCAACGGGTCGAGTTGAAGCGGTGGGAAAGCGTACCTGACGAAGTCACGAAGGCGAACGAGAAGACGCCCGACAAACGCTTTGACATCATCCACTGTATTCGTCCACGCAAAGAAGTCGAACCAAACCGGGTGGACGCCAGAGGCAAGGAGTTTGCGTCTTTCTATATCGCCGTCAACGGCCAGCACGTTTTGAGCGAAGGCGGCTACGACACGATGCCGTATCAGATTTCACGGTACGTCACTGGACCGGGTGAAAAATACGGGCGCTCTCCCGCCATGTTTGTTTTACCGTCCATAAAAGTTTTAAACGAGCAGAAGAAAACAATGCTCACGCAGGGACACAGAGCGGTTGCGCCCGTTCTGTTATCGCATGATGACGGTATCCTTGATACCTTCAGCATGGCCCCCGGCAGTATGAACCCCGGCGGTGTTACCGCCGAAGGCCGCGCCCTTGTCCACGCCCTCCCCGTGGGCAACCTCGCGGCTGGGCAAGAGTTGATGGACATGGAGCGTCAAGTAATTAACGATGGATTTTTAGTTAGCCTTTTTCAAATCCTCGTAGAGACGCCTCAGATGACGGCGACAGAAGTGTTGGAACGCGCCCGTGAGAAGGGTGCGTTGTTGTCTCCCACGATGGGACGCCAACAGTCTGAAAGCCTTGGCCCGATGATCGAACGTGAAGTTGACGTTCTTATGAAACAAAATATCTTACCCCCGATGCCCGAAGTCATGGTTGAGGCACAGGCCGAGTTTGAGATTGTCTATGACAGCCCCCTGTCCCGGTCCCAACGGGCAGAGGAAGCAAGCGGCTGGCTCCGCACGTTGGAAGCCGCCATTGCCTACGCGAACACCACGCAAGACCTGTCGGTCCTCGACCAGTTCGACAGCGATGTCATCTACCAGCAACTAGCGGAGATCAACGCGGTCCCGGCGTCTTGGATGCGTGATCCCGCCGCGATTCAACAACTACGCGAAGCCCGCGCACAACAACAACAAATGCAACAGATGGTCGATGCCGCGCCCGCCGCCGCTGGTGTAATGAAGGCGCTGAACTAATGGCGGTTATACAATTAGCGGAACAGGTGAAAAACTTTCTTGTCACCCGTGGACAAGCCTACCGTCAGACGTTCAACGGAATTTATGGTGAGCGGGTCTTGATTGATCTGGCGCGGTTCTGTCGGGCGAATGAGAGTACGTTCGTACCTGATTCCCGCGCTGAAGGAATTTTACAAGGACGCCGTGAGGTGTGGCTCCGTATCTCAAAACACCTCAACCTGTCTGAAGATCAGCTTCAGACGTACTTCAACCCACAAGGAGAGTAGAGACAATGGCCGAAGAAGCTGGGTCCGTGGAAGCGGGCAACCCAGGGGAAGCAAACGCGCCCTCTGGCGAGACAAGCGCAGACGTAAACGCGGTAGCGGGTTCGCCCCTAGCTACTGAAACAACGACAGGTTGGATTGAAGGGGTACAAGACCCCACGACGAAGGCTTGGGCTGAAGCAAAAGGATTACAAAACGGAAGTTTTGAAAATGTCCTTGGGAGTTACCACAACCTCGAAAAGATGGTCGGCGCAGACCGCGCCGGGCGCACGATTACTATGCTGGGTGATGATGCCACACCGGAAGAAAAAGCTGAGTTCTACACAAAGCTGGGGCGTCCGAAGGAAGCGGGGCAATACTCTGTCGCGTTGCCTGAAGGCGTCACCGATACCACACGCATTGATATGATGCGTAACAAAGCGCACGAACTTGGTATCACGGATGCCCAGCTATCGGGTTTGGCTGAAGCCGACCAAGCGTACTTTGAAGCCGCTACGCAAGGGGCAGTAGATGACAAAGCCGTCTCTGCCGCTGATGCGGAGAAACAGTTGCGTACCGAATGGGGCGCGGCGTTCGACTTGAAGGTTGCGGGTATTGACGTTGCCGCTCACAAGTTAGGTATGTCGGACGAACAGTTGACGGGCTTGCGCGAAAGCATGGGTCCGGTGGAAGCCATGAAATTCGTGGACGGTTTAAACACTAAGATTGGAGATCACAATTTCGAAGATGGCATCCCCGTCACACCGGGCCACAAGACGCCTGAACAAGCTAAAGCAGAATTAGCGGACCTGTCCATGAATAAGGAATTTCAGGACGCTTGGCTCAATAAACAACACCCCGGTCACACGGCGGCGGTTGAGAAGAAAGCCGCCTTGGCTCGTCTCATGGCGGGTGTGGTGTAATGAAACAGGTTCGCTTAGAGGCCCTCAAGCTGGCAAGCCAGCTTGAGGGTGTGACCTCTGACAATGTATTGGCTGTCGCTGAAATCTTGGCGCAGTATATTGAAGAAGGTCCGAAGGTTGTTGAGTTGACTACACCACCCCGACAAACCCGAAAGAAACATAAAACATGAAACCGTGATCCCCTTGCGTTTAAACATCATATATGCCAATAATGAAATCAGAGCGCACCATGTGGTGTAGAACGGGCCTCGTCGATAACCCGCAAGGGCCGACCAAACAGCCCTAGTATTGGCCCCGGCTCACCGGACAAGCCTTCAGCTTTTGTTTTAACTGACAGAAGGAAGGCATTTACAATGTCTAACGAAATCCTAGACTGGTCACTTATTGACTATAAAAGCACTGTTGAGCATCTGCTTCAACAGCGTGGGTCTAAGTTTCGTGGCGCGGTTATGGAAGACAGCTACCACGGTAAAAGTGGTGCCGCCGTCAACCAACTCGGTGCAGTTACGGCGGTTGCTAAAACCACTCGCCATGCCGATACACCGTTAATCGAAACCCCCCAAGATAAGCGTTGGGTTTTTCCCACCGATTATGAATGGGCTGACCTCATTGACGATCAAGACAAGCTCCGTATCATTGCCGATCCCACCAGCCCCTACGCCATCAACGGCGCTATGGCTCTTGGCCGTGCAATCGATGACCTCATCATCACCGCCGCCACGGGGACTTCCCTGACGGGCGAAGATGGGACCACTTCAACGACTTTTCCGGCTGGTCAAACAGCCGGGACAACGGCTGGTGGCTTAACGATTGCCAAACTGCGTGAAGCCATGCAGTTGTTGATTGCCGCTGAAGTCGATGTGGACAACGAGCCTTTGTGGTGTGCCATTGGCGCACAACAGCACGACGATCTTTTAGGTCAAACTCAGGCTGTCAGCCTGGATTTCACAAATAAGCCTGTGCTTGTTGATGGACGTATTAGAGCCTTCATGGGCTTTAACTTCATCGACAGCCAACGTCTTGCTCTCTCTGGTACAGATCGCACCGTGGTTACTTGGGCGCAATCTGGCCTTCACCTTGGACTCTGGAACGACATCAATGTCCAGATTTCAGATCGTGCCGACAAATCTTACTCAACTCAGGTCTACGTCAAGGGAACTTTTGGCGCTACCCGTATTGAGGAAAAGAAAGTCGTCGCAATCACTTGTTCGGAGGCTTAAACGATGGCTACAGTTTATAGCACCCAGAAAACTAAGTGGGACCAAGACAGCCCTAAGACTAAGATCAAGACCAGTGAATCTGCTGGTCGTGTTCGTGTTTCTTATGCCGATTACACAGCGGCGACGGAACAGTCTGACATCCATATGTTCAATCTGCCAAACGGGGCGCGTATCCTGTCCATGCAGCTTGTCCATGTGGCTCTTGGTAGCACAACCACACTGTCTGTCGGCCATGCGGCTTACAACAACAGCGCGGGGACTGCGGTTGCTCTTGATGTCGATGACTTCAAAGCAGCAGCGGCGTCTACGGGTATCACCACGGTTGGTGCGGCTCTGACGGCGGCGCTTAAGTTGAACAGCATCGTTGACGCAGACGAGGACGGTATCCCAATTACCGTGTCTCTGGCTGGCGCTAACGGGTCGGGAAAGATTGAACTCACCTGTACTTGGGTGGTCGATTGATTTGGTGGGGTGACGGCCACCGCCGTCACCCCATTCTATCTTAAAGGAGTTTAAACATGGCTGACGACTATGCCCTCGCATACAAGAAAATCACTGAATTAACTACCGCCACGGGCGTCCCCGCCTCTGGTGATTATAATGTCCGTTGGGACGCCAGCACGGGTGGGCCTGTCAAAATTGATGCTACCAGCCTTACGGATACTGTCGGGACGACAGCTACGGCGGATGAATTGAATATGGCTGCGGATAGCTCGGCTAATACAGAGCTTGTCACAACTACTAATGTACTTACTGCGGCTGAAAGTGGTGCAACCCTTGTCTTCAATACTGCGACAGCGTTTGTAACTACCTTACCGGCCCTGGCTAAAGGGGTACGTTATAAATTCTATGCGGGTGCTACTGAAGTCACTGGGGGCAATCATACTATTGCTTGTACCAACAATGACAATACCATTCATGGGCAATGCACCGTTGCTGGTGCTTTGGTTGCTGCTGCTGATGAAGGTGTTATTAATCTTGTTGCTGATAAATTCCTCCAAGGTGATTGGATTGAAGTATTCTGTGATGGCGTAGGTTGGTATGTAAGCGGTCAAGTGGTCACTTCTGGTGGTTGCACGTTTACGACTTAACAGGAGCGGTAAATGACTGATGCGGTAAGCATCTGCAACCTCGCTCTGCAACGGGTAGGCGCTAAGTCTATCTCGTCCTTAGCTGAAGACAGCACCGCTGGCCGGGCTTGCAACCGGGTTTACGCGCAAGCCCGCGACAGCGAACTCCGCGCTAACTCTTGGGCGTTTGCCCGCGAACGGGTACAGGTTGCAGCAGATAGTACGGACCCGGTTTTTGGCGCGGCGAAGCGTTATGCTATCCCGTCAGACAGTCTCAGGGTACTCCCGACCAACGGGGTCGATGGCACGGATACCCAGGATGACTTTGAGATATACGGACGGTTCATCCACACCGACCACAGTTCGCCTGTTAATCTTGTGTACGTCAAACGTATCACAGACGAAGGCACATTCGACGCCTTGTTCGTGGAACTTCTGATTGCCCGTATTGCTATGGATATATCAGAGAAGGTGACACAGTCGAATAAGAAGAAAGAGGAAGCACGTTTTCATTATAAGGAGGTCCAGAAAGAGGCGCGGCGGGTTAATGCGTTTGAACGTCCACCGCAGAAGCCGCCTACGGACACTTGGGTTACCGCGAGGCTTTAAGTGTCAAAAGTCTCAGCAATACAGAACAATTTCAACGGTGGGGAAATTTCATCTCTCTTGTATGGTCGGCCTGACGTTGACCGCTACAAGACGGGCCTGAAGACCTGTTTAAACTTCATCCCTCTGGTGCAGGGTCCGGTTGAACGCCGTCCCGGTACAGTCTTCATCAAGGAAGTTAAAACAAGTTCTCTATCCACTAGGATTGTACGTTTTGAGTTTTCGACCACTCAGGCGTATATCCTTGAATTTGGGCATCTCTACGCTCGATTTTATAAAGATAACGGGGCGATTCGTTCATCCACCTCCACCATTTCAGCCGCGACAAAAGCCAATCCTTGTGTTGTAACAGACACAGGTCACGGCTATTCAAACGGCGCGGAGATTTTCATAACTGCTGTTGTTGGGATGACGGAGTTGAACGACAAGTATTATCTTGTCGCTAGTAAGACCACCAACACCTACGAACTGACGAACATCGACGGGACCAACATCAATAGTTCTTCTTTTACCACCTATTCGTCCGCTGGTACGTCCGCGCAAACGATTGAGTTAGCCACCACCTACACCACGGCGTCCCTGTTTCAGTTGAAATTTGCACAGAGCGCAGACATCCTTTATGTGACGCACCCTGATTTCGAGCCGCGTAAGATTTCGCGCTCTGCGGATACCGTCTGGACGATCACCGACATTACCTTCGCCGATGGCCCGTATTTACGGACGAACACCGAAACGACAACAATGGGGCTTTCAGGAACTACCGGGTCCGTCACTGTCACTTCCGCTGACCCCACCACTTCCACGATTTCAGGCGCGACCCAGGCCGACCCGTGTGTCGTTACAGACACCGGGCATGGCTACAGTAGCGGCGATACGATTTTCATAGCAGCCGTTGTTGGTATGACGGAATTGAACGATATATTTTACCATGTCACGGTCATAGACGCTAATAGCTACAGCTTACAAAATACGTCTGACGTTGATATTGATAGCACTGGTTTCACCTCGTATGGGTCCGCTGGTACGTCCGCACAACACACCAAAGGTATCAACGATCAAGACGGGTTCAAGTCCACCGATGTCGGGCGGCTCATCCGCTGGCAAGACCCCGCTTCAGAGTGGACGTATCTGACGATCACGGCGGTTACGAACGCGAAGACTTGCACCGCTTTTATAGACGGCCCTGATGCGTCCGCTACCACCGCTACGGCAGACTGGCGGCTTGGGGCTTGGTCAGACAGCACCAGCTACCCCGGCGCGGTTACGTTCCACCAGAATAGGCTTTGTTTTGCTGGTGGGACAAGTGAGCCGCAACGTGTGGACATGAGCCGCACGGGTGACTTTGAGAATTTCGCGCCCACGGACGTTGACGCCACGGTGGTTGACGATCACGCCATTACGAACAATCTATCCGCTGACACCGTCAACGCTATCCAATGGATTGCAGACGATGAGAAAGGTCTGTTGATTGGGACCGTAGGCGGCGAGTGGGTCTTGCGCCCGTCTGACACAGGCGGCGTCACCACCCCCGCCAACGTCCAGAGTAAGCGGTCATCTGCCTACGGTAGCGCCAACATCCAACCCATGCGGGCTGGGCGCGCCATCCTGTTCGTTCAGCGGGCGTTGCGTAAGGTCCGCGAACTAGCCTACGTCTTTGAGGATGACGGTTTCAGAGCGCCCGACCTGACGCTGGTGTCCGAACATATTAGCCGTTCTGGTATCGTGGAAATGACGTACCAGACAGAGCCTCAGAGCCTTCTATGGTGTACCCTGACGGACGGTACGTTGATCTGCTTGACCTACGAGCGCGACCAGAAGGTTGTCGGCTGGTCACGGCACGTTCTAGGGGGGCAGAGTGACGCGGGAACGGCCCAAACCAAGGTCGAGAGCGTTGCCGTCATACCGAACACGAACGGCACGGCTGACGAACTTTACATAGTTGTTCAGCGGTACATCAACGGCGCGACCCGCCGCTACATTGAGTATTTGAAACCTCACTGGGAAGAAAGTAACGACCCTGAAGACGCCTTCTTTGTCGATTGCGGGTTGAGCCTTGACGTACCGCTGACGATCACCGCCGCAACCGCCGCCGACCCGTGCGTGATTACGTCAGCGTCACACGGCGTCGATGGCGGCGACGATGTCCGAATTACTTTTGTCAAAGGGATGACGGAGTTGAACGGAGTCGCCTACATTGCGGGCGAGACAGCGACAAACACCTTGGAGTTGTTCAGCAACACCAAACAGAACACCACCATTTCAGCCGCGACAGCAGCGAACCCCCCAGTTATTACCGCCGCCGCACATGGTCTGTCAGATGGTGATGAAATCGGTATATTTGGTGTCGTCGGGATGACCGAGTTGAACGGGAAGGGTTTTACCGTAGCCAACAAAACCTCTGATACTTTTCAATTGTCGGGTATCACCGGAGCCGGATACACCTCCTACACCAGCGGGGGCGACCTTCGCCACGCCATCAACAGCACCGCATTCACCACCTACGTCTCTGGCGGCGAACTCAGAGAGCGGGCCACGGTTCTCTCCGGCCTCGACCACCTTGAAGGTGAGGTTGTGAAGGTGCTAACGGAAGGTTCTACTCACGCCGATAAAACTGTAACATCAGGTGCAATTACATTGGATAGGTCATCTGCCATAACTCATGTTGGTTTGGCCTATACGTCTGATTTTGAGACACTACGACAGGATGCCGGCGCCCGGGATGGTACGAGCCAAGGTAAGTTCATCCGCTTCCACCGCGTCATTATCAGGTTCCTTCAGACCCTTGGCGGGTTCATGGGGCCAGACACAGATAACCTCGACCGGCTGGTCCTCCGCGAAGGCGGTGACCCGATGGACACCGCCGTTCCGCTGTTCACAGGTGACCACGAGTTAGAGTGGGACGGTGAGTTGTCCACGGACGAACACTTTTTTTACCGGCAGACCGACCCCTTACCTGTTACCATTGAGGCAATCATGCCCCAGATGGAAACACAGGATAGATCATAATGTTTGAAGTTGTACCTTTCAAAGCAGAACACCTCGCCGCCATACAGTTACAATCCATGCAAGCGCACTTGAGTAATTGGGTCACGCTAGAGGAGGGTGTGGGGCTTGAGCAATCACCCGGCTACACGGCTTTCTCTGATGGTAAACCTATCGGCGCGGCGGGTGTTCTACCTTTGTGGATGGGCCGCGCAATGGCTTGGGCGTTTATCGCAAAGAGTACGCCCCAAGACTTCCTCAAGGGCCACCGTGTTGTTAAAAAATTCTTGGATGGTTGTCACATCAGGCGCATTGAAATGACCGTCGATTGCGATTTTCCAGCGGCGCACCGCTGGGCCAAAATGCTGGGCTTTGAAATGGAGTGCGAACGGATGAAGCATTACAGCCCTGACGGACGGGACTGTGCGCTATATGCGAGGATAACCCCGTGACAGAGGTAATCCGCATCACGTTTAAACAGGCTTTCGATGACCCCGACTTCACCACTCTGTTCGATGAGTATTGCGAAGAAAGCGCCATGAACGGTATGCCGCAACCTGTCTGCCAGCCAGCGATTTACCAACAGATTGAGGACGCCGGGATAATGCACGTTCTCGGTGCGTATGATGATGACCGCATGGTCGGCTTCCTGAACCTGTTAGTTAATACCCTGCCGCACTACGGTAAGTTGGTAGCCACCACCGAAAGTTATTTCGTAGGGTTTAAACACCGTAAAGGCGGTGCAGGGTTGATGCTGTTGCGGGAAGCTGAACGCTTGGCAACCACGCTGGGTGCGGTGGGTATACTGGTCAGTTCTCCGAACGGTAGCAAGCTGGCTGAAGTCATGCCGAAGGTTGGCTACACGGCGGCTAACCAAGTATTCTTCAGGTCACTACAATGACGGACTTAACCACCACACAAGGGGCTATCCCGGCGATGAGCGCAGACGCGCTTATGGCCGTGCGAGAGTTTGAGGCTGAAGCCCTTGCTCAACCTCAGTGTCAAGTGAAAACGCACCACGTTCTACACGGCGGGATTTACAGCCGTACTATGCAGATGCCCGCCAGTTCTGTGACCGTGGGCGCTTTGATTAAGATTGACACCACCGTAGTTACGAGCGGGCATTTAACGATTTACACCGGGGCGGGGAAGGTTGACCTTATCGGGCATACCGTCACGCCCGCCCGCGCAGGGCGTAAGCAGATTGTGTTCGCCCACCGGGACAGCGACTTCACGATGCTTTTTGCCACAGACGCCAAGACAGTCGAGGAAGCGGAAGCGGAGTTTACAGACGAGGTTGATATGTTGGGTTCCCATAATAACCCTGAGAACGATATTGTAGTGATAACAGGTAGATGATATGAGCGGCTATACCACAATCGCGCTTACCGTTATCGGAACCACGATGTCCGTTATCGGTCAGCTAAAGCAGGGTGCGGACGCAGAGAGAGCCGCGAACCGAAACGCTGGTGTGCTGTTCCAGAACGCCAACGCCGCACGGCTGGCGGCGAACGAGAACGCCAAACGCCAGAGACGGCTTGCTGGTAAACGCGCTGGTACGAACCGCGCCCTTGACCCTGATAAGATCGACTTGCTTGAGGACACGGCGCTTGAGGAGGAATTGGCTATTCAGTCTCTCGTCCACGCGGGCGAGGTCGAGGCCATAGGTTTTGAGAACCGGGCGCAGAGCGAAATCGCAAGAGGTAAGAACGCCAAGTCAAATTCCGTGTTCGGCGCTTTCTCGTCAATCCTAATGGGTGCGGCGAGTTTGGGTGCTGGCTCCGCTGATAAGGCGGGGTCTACTATCCAATTCAACCCCGGCAACTTCAACCCGGTTTCGGGCGGCGGCGGCACAGGCTCACCGTTGGTTCTTAGGACTTAAAGAATGGCAAAATTCACTTCATTCGACGCGCCACAAGGTGTAGCTGGCCCGACCAACAGCGGTATGGAAACCGCCGCGCACCAAGGCGGCGGCGGGCAAGCCCTAGCCAGTTTAGGGTCCGACATAGTAAAGTTCGGTGGTGTCCTCAGACAGCGCGAAGACAAACGCGCTATCACTTCAGCGCGGGCGTCCTTCTCTGAATTTCAGTTGGGCTTTGAGCAAGACGAAATTACGCGGAGAATGGCGGCACCGATTGGTGCACCCGGCCACTACGAACAGTCTCAACAGGCGTTCGACGCGGGTATCTCCAAGCTGACCGAAGGAATGAATGACGTTCAGAAGAACGCGCTTGCTGGTCTTATAGGCACGGCGCGGACTTCCAACCTGACCTCTGCCATGAAGTTCCAAGCGCAGAGCATGGTCAAGGGTGATCTGAACAACGTCAACGTCATTGGTAAGGGTATCGGCGCACAACTACACAACGGGACGATCAATCTCCAACAGGGTATGAACTTACTCAAAGAGGCGTTGATCGACACCACCATTGGCGCGGCGGGCCAGCAAGAGTTGGTGACGAGGATGTTGCCAGAGTTTCGCAAACAAGCGATGGACGGGCTTGTATCGAACCCGATAGAAGGTCTTAGGCGGCTAGAGGCTGGCGAGTTGAAAGGCTTTCCACCGGACGAGTTGTTTAAACTCAAGGGTGATCTTGTGACCGCGATAAACGGCCTGAACAAAAAACAAAAAATGGAAGAATTTGCCGCCGCTTCTCAGACCCACAGTAAGGCGTTTGAGTTGGCGACAGGCCAAGGCACACCGCAAGAGGTTGAAGCCGCCAGCGCGGGACTTAGTCCTGAAATCAGGAATATGTTTAAGAAGATGGCGATTGACCGTGACCGCCCGGTTAGAACCATTGAAGAAAAATCAAACGCCAGTTCCGACTTGTTCTCCCGCTACGAGGAATTGAGCGTCAAGTTGAAGAACAAGAAACGGACTTCCACCTCAAGCATGGAAGAATTGTTGACGTTCCAAACAGAGACTACCCAACTTGTGCTTGACGGTTTCGTAACAAAGGGTGACGGACACCGTTATATCAAGAACGTTGAAGAAGTTATGCAGAGAAAAATAGAGGACGCGGGTACGAGTTGGGTTGAGATATTCGACCAGACCCCTTTCAACGTGGGTATGGACCGTGTGAACAAACACGTTGAGACAAACAAACTCAGCAAGTCGGCGCACGTTAATATCGCCCGGCGCTTCAACGAGTACCTTGACCGTGGGCAGATAGCCAGCGGGTCAGACCAGACAGAAGGCCGGGACGAACAGGTCAATATGTTCGCGGACCTTGCGATACGCGATTATGTGAACAAGCAAATCCCGGCGACCAGAGGATTGAAGACCCTGCCGAACAGCATAATCAGCAACGGTAAGATCACACCGGGTCTGCCGGGCAAGCGCGACTTGGCACCGACCAAACAAATTGCGGGCGGCACACAGACGGAGCATGACCCCCAGTCTGACACTTACGCTGTCGTAACCCGTGACAAGGACGGTAAGGTTACAGACTTCAAACAAGTCACCAAGGAACAGGCTTTCACCCCGCCGCCCACTCCGGTTGAGGAGGGCGCGGACCAAGACCCGACTGACGGTAGGGTGTTGATCGACCTACCGCAACGGGCGTTCGACCAGACGGGCGGCGAACAAGGTTCGTCCGATGACGTACCGACAGAAGCGCCTAACCTCACGATGGACGATACTGCCGCCGCCACGGACGCCACGGATGAGTTTCAGAAGAAACTCGCCGCTGACGCGGAGACTGAAATTTTACAAGGTGAGCCAGAGTTTGAGGACACAGACCCGGCACCGGGTAGTGTGGCCGTTAAAATTCCTCTCGCCCCGGCAGAGCAAGCTATTGATATGGTTCAGAGCCAGCTTATCGCCAACGAAGGCACGGGCGACACCCTGACCGGGATACCGACAGGCGAGGGTGGTATCACAGAGGTTCGCAAGAAAGAGATTGAGCGTAAGAAGGGCCGCGCCCTGACCGATGAGCAAGCCCGCAACGAAGCCGTCCGCGAGGACAGCGCGGCACTCACTGACGGTATGCCGGGCTTCAGCACCCTACGCGCCAACGTGCAAGCCGCGCTTGTCGATATGTCTTATACGGTTGGCGTCAACAACGTCCTGTCGTTCCCGAACTTACGCAAGGCCGTCTCAAGCGGGAATGTGGGCGCAATCCTACGCGAAACCCTCGACACCGCCGTTGTGGACGGGAAGTCGGTCAAGGGTCTGGCGTTGCGCCGGGCGCGTATGTTCAACCAAGCCAGCCGCGACTTCCGCATTACAGAGGTCGAGCAGTTGCGTGACGGCACCATCAACTACCTGTCAGGCACGGAGGTCTTGTTCACGTTTAAACAGCCCAAGCACAGCCAGAGTAAGGCCGGTAAAGAGACGGTAGCGCATGGCTGAACAAGGCGTCTTTAACCCCGCCAATTCCGTACCGCTTGGCACACCCGCACAGGTGGCGTCACCGCCCGCTGTCTTTGACCCGTCTAGGTCTGTCCCGTTGGGTCTGCCCAACGAAATGATTTTCAATGACCAGACGGGTGAGGTCATCGAAGCGCCGCACGGCACCACCGCCACCCTTGGCGAGATATTCAGCCGTGGTCTGGACAAGGGAGACGCGGACACAAAGATTAGCAAGCTACACTTTGAGCAATTCATGGGTAACGACACGCCCGCGATAACGGCAGAGATAGCCCGGCTCCGTAAACTAAGCGGCCCGCAGATTAAGACGGACGGTGTGCTTGGTGAGATATTCAGGGCGACAGCCCAACAGTTGCCCGTCCTGAAAGAGATTTTTGGACACGCCGCCGAACGCGGCGCACAGGGCGCTATCGGTGGCGGTATGTACGGCATGGCTTTCGCTGGCGTAGGCTCTGTGCCGGGGTTCTTTGCCGGGCTTGGCGCTGGTGCGCTGTCCGGTACGATTGAGGGTACGTTCATCCTTGAGACGGGCGAGACGTATGCAGAGATTAGCCAGTTTAAACACCATGACGGTAGTTTCGTGGACCCGATGGCGGCGCGTATCGGTGCTGTCGCGGCGGGCGCATTGTCGGCTGGCCTTGAGGTTATGCCGATGGCGTTGCTGTTCCGTCTTGTGCCGGGTAGCAAGAATGTAATTGGTAAGCTGGGCGACAAGGCGCTGAAGGCTCTGAAGATACCGACCGGAAAAACCGCGTTCAGAAAATTCGTCCTGAACATTTCTACCATCATGGCGGTGGAAACGGTCACGGAAGGTGGACAAGAGGAAGCCAAGATAATCGCGGGCGACCTTGTCAAGTTGACAACGGACGCCGCGACACCATTGGTCACAGGCAACAACGCCCTTGAGCGTGTGGCTAATGCAATGGAGGAAGCGTTGAAGGCAACCCCGTTAATCGCAACCGGGTTCTCAACGCCGAAACTAGGGGCCGATATACTTCAGCAACGCGCCGAAGCTAAGTTGCGCCCGAACACCAAGGAACAAAAAGTCGAGGATATGCCGAACGAGACGGTGGACAGCGTCACGAACAAGCTGAAGAAAGCGCCCGTGTCGGCAGACCTGAAGACCTACGATGTGGGTGAGTTGAACGAAACAGAGATAGAAGAATTGGAAGCGGCGGGGATTGAGGTTGCCGACAACGGCACCATCGTCGCGGCTGACGCAGAGCTTATCGCGGCAGAGAGCCAGCGCCGTACCGACTTCTATAAGAAGCAAGAGGCGTCACAGTCCAAGGCCGCGAACAAAGAGGCAGAGGTTGTCGAGCGCCAAGTCTCCCGCGCCCGCATTCGTAAGATTGACGAAGTGGTCAAGGGCATGGACGAGACTATTGACGCCACCCTTGAGACGATTGACCAGCTAAAGGCACAGGACAAGCCGACAAAGAAACTAAACAACCGGGTCAACAAGCTACTCAAGCAACGCGAAATACTGGACGAGGAACGCGCCAGCCTACTGACCACTGGCACCGCATTAGGTAAAGCGCGTGAGGCGCTGAAGGCCACCGACAAGCAAGTCGAGTTGAAGGGCGCGGAGTTAATCAAGGCGCAACGCCGCACGGCCAAGGCCAGAGTGCGGGCCGTCCAAAGCAGTTTAAACGCCGCGCTCAAGCTGGGCCGCGACAACGTCAAGGCGGCACAGTCAGCGGTGATCGACGTTATCAACAACTCAGCCCTGCCGAATGACCTCAAGGGTAAGTTCTTGGTTGCCATGCGAAACGTCCAGACCCTTGAGCAATTAAAGAAAGCCGTGCCACGGATACAAGCCCGCATCGACAAGATGGTGCATAAGAAGCGGCGCGGGGTTGTGCTGAAGCAACTCAAGAAAGTCATCAAGTCCACCAAGACCAAAGGCACGAAGGGTAAGTTCGGCGCAGAAGTCGGGGATATACTGAACAACGTCCGTAAGGCGTTCGGGCTATCCGATGAGGCCGCGCAAAAGATACTCGACGTTCAATCCGAAGCCGGGACCACAGAGATACCAACACCTGAACAGGCGTTGGAGAACCGTATCTTAATGTTACGGGCTGACCAAAAAGGCACCGACCTCAACCAGCTTGAGAGTTTGTTGGAAACCCTCGTCGCGTTGACGGAATTGGGTAAGGGTATCCGCAAGGCCGACATCCTCAAGAAACAGGAAGCCAGCGCCGCGCTCCGCGCAGAGTTGATAGACCTCATGGGTCCGGTGCGGGTAGAGACGGACGCACAACGCAGACGCCGTTTAGCGGCGGCGAAAGCGGAAGCGGTTATCTTCTTAGGGAATAGTGGTGCTTGGTGGAACAAGATCAAACGTATCATGCGTTCGTCTAACAAAGGCCGGGTTGATGCTTTCTTGGAGAAGGTCATCTTGTTTGACGAAAGCCGCAACTTTGACAAGGGTAAAGAGAACGCCGTCAAACGCTTCACTGAACTTATGATGGCCGCGCTGAACACAACGTCCGAACGCGACCTGTTGCGCTATATGCAAAACTCAGAGACAGAGCAATTGAACCTTGGCGCACACACTCACGCTGACGGGGTGCATGAACTTTTGGACATCAAGACCCGCGCTGAACTACGCAAGCGCATCATGGAATTGAAAGCGCCCGACCTTAAAATAAGTATGATGAACGAGGAGAAGGGGAACAGGTACACTCCGCAAATCATTGAGGTGTTGGAAGGGGCGATGAACGAAACTGATTGGCGTATGGTAGACGCGCAGTTGCAGTTCTACGCCGAATACTTCCCGCGCATCAACGAGGTCTATGCGCGGGTGTATGGTATGTCCCTGCCTAACCTTGAGTTTTACAGCCCTATCAAACGCGAACACGGTAACGAACAGCTTGATGAGTTTATGAAGGGCATCCACTATCGCGGCGGTGTTGCGCCTAGTAGCCTCAAGAGTAGGAAGCCAAGTATTCGAACCATCAGGGCGATTGGCGACATGACCGTGTTCCAATCCCACATCAATGAAATGGAATACTTTATCGCCTACGCGGAGAAGGTACAGACCTTGAACCATGTGTTCGCCAACCCTGAAGTGCAAGACCATATGCAACGGGTGTTTGGCGAAGACTTACAAAAATCCATCAACGATGATCTGGACGCCTTTTCAAAACGGGGTGTGCAAAACTCCCTTGTCGGTGAACAAATGTTACAGGTGCTTTACCGTAACTTCACGTTCGCCCAGCTTGGCGCTAAACCGCAAATCGGGTTGAAGCAGTTAGCCTCGTTCGCCGCCTACATGGAAGACGTAAAGACAACCGACTTCCTTGAGGGGTTGGCCGTGTTCGCCCGGCACCCGAAACGGTCCCTTGAGGTATTGAGGAACAGCCAGTTCTTTGCAGACCGTGGAATAAACATCGACCAAGATTACAAGGCCATGACAGAGGGTAGGTCGAAGATTGACATTATCGGTAACAACCCGACCCTAGCCCATATCCTTATGCTACCGATTAGGTGGGGCGACAAAGGCGCTATCGCTATCGGCGGGTTCGCCCACGTTCATGCTGAAATGAAAAGAAACGGCGGCGACCAGAAAGCCGCGTTGCGGTCTTTCGACCTGTTGTCTGTCCGCACCCAACAGTCCACCGACATTGACCAACTCTCCGCATTACAACGGACGAGTAGTTTAATCAGGGTGTTTACACGCTTTATGTCTTCAGCCAACGCCCTGACCCGTGCAGAGTATAACGCCATCTTGGATAAGAAGGCGGGCCGTATCAGTAAAAAAGAGTTCTGGAAACGTATGATGGTCTACCACGTTTTCATCCCCGGTTTAATTCAGTTCATAGCCAACGGCGTTACTTGGGATAGGGACGATCAACTCCGTGCGTCCCTGCTGGGTACATTCAACGGGGTATTCTTATTCAAAGACGTAGCTGACGCACTCTTTCGTTGGGGTATGGACACTAAGATTTTCGACATTGAAGGTGGACACCCAATGGGTTTCGTAGACGATATGTTTAGATCAATGGCTGATTTCGCAGAGAACGGTATACCGATGGAGGACATCATCGAAGGAACCAAAGCCATAGACGGGTTTCTCGACGGGCTTGGGGCGCTTACGGGTGTGCCGCTCAAGACTATATCCCGCGAATTGCGCGGTCTTGGGCGCTTGGCGACAGGTGCTAGGGGCGACGAGGCTGTCCGTGGGGGGGCAGAGGCTATCGGGTATTCCCCCTATACCATTGATGAGAAGATACTCGCAGAGTGATGTTTAAACGTGTTAAGTTACCATTTCGCAGAGGAATTTGAATTATGACGCTCAGTTCAACAATCAATAGAACCAGCACGGACGGTGACGGGAGTGCCGTCAACTTCAGCTTCCCGTACCTGTTCTTTAACCAGGATGATCTGACGGTCATCTTGGTTAATGAAACTACGAATGTTGAAACCACGCAGACCATCACCACGCATTATACTGTGACGGGCGCGGGCGTTGCGGCTGGCGGTACGGTCATAATGGGAACGGCCCCGACTACCAATCAGAAGCTGGTCATTCAACGTGAAGAGCAATACACACAAACCCTAGACCTTGTAGAGAACGACCCCTTTCCGTCAGACCTTGTCGAGCAGCAACTCGACACGCTGACCATGCTGACCCAGCAACTCAAGACCCTGTCGGACAGGTCGGTCAAGCTGTCGGACGGTGACTTCTCTGGCGCGGACCCCACGCTGGCTACACCTGTTGCCGATGCGTTCCTCAAGTGGGACGCCGCTGGTACTGCCCTGACAAGTTCGTCAACCTCCGCTGGTCAGAGTCTTGGTGGTGATGGGACGGTGCTTTTGCCCTACTATTCCTACTCTGCTGACCCAAATTCGGGAGCCTGGAGAGTGGGGGCCGATCAGCTTGGCTGGTCTGTCAACGGCGTCAAGGGTCTTGATCTATCCACCACGGGCTTAACCGTCACTGGAACCTTGGCGGCTACTGCGATCACCGGCTCTGGCATCTTGTCTATTGACGACACTACTACATCTACCAGTGGCACCACAGGCAGCATCCATACTGATGGCGGTCTAGGTGTAGCTGGCACGGCGCATATCGTAGGTGTCACGACTCACGGCGGGGATATTCTCTCCGACACAGACAGCACGGATTCCATAGGCTCGACGGGTGTCCGGTGGTTGAAGTTGTGGGTTGATAGCATCCAGACCACGGGCAATACCGACATCTCTGGCAACCTAACGGTTACGGGCAACCTGACGATCAATGGAACCACAGTAACAAACGATGCCACCAACACAGAAATCAAAGACCCGCTTATCGAATTAAATTCTGGTGCGGGTTCAAACGCCAACGATCTTGGGTTCATTTTTGAACGTGGGTCAACGGGCAATAATGGATTTCTTGGGTGGGATGAAAGCGGAGATTATTTCGTTGCCGCGACAACTACCGCCACCGGTTCAAGCACCGGCAACATCAGCTACTCCTACGCGCCGTTTAAATGCAGCGCCATCACAGCCACCTCCGGTACGCTGGCTGGCTTGACCTCAATCGCCATGTCGGCTGGCGCGACCTTGACCGCTGGGTTTTTAGACGAAGACGACATGGCAAGTGATTCAGCCGTCGCTGGAGTCACCCAACAATCCGCGAAAGCCTACGTCGATTCTTCCTCAAAGGCCGCTGGCATCTCCATGACTTGGGAGACTACCACCACTGACACCGATCAAGGTGCCGGGAAGGTTTGGGCCAACAACGCCACTCTTTCCAGCGCGACGGTTCTCTACTTTGACGATGTTGAACGAAACAGTGTTTCGATCAATGCTCTTATCGACAGCCTGGACGATCCGACAGCGACCAACTCAGCTTCCATCTATATCCAAGAAGCTGGGTCTGCGACTGCTGGAGTAATGTTCAAGGTTTCAGGTGCGGTGACCTCTGCCTCGACATACTCGAAAGTGGCCGTGACACATCAGGCGACTTTCGGCACCTTATCTGATGGTGACATTGTTGGTGTAACCTTCGCGTTTTCTGGTGATGATGGTGCGGGTTCTGGCGACTTGGTCGCCTCAAATAATCTCTCAGATGTAAGTAACGCAGCGACTTCTCTCGATAACCTTGGCGGCGTCGGACTCGGCATCGTCTTAGCTTTAGGATAAAACAATGGCAGATGTACTAACAGGCAAAGGTTACGCCATAACAACCACGGATGCTGCTGGTCTTACGGCTAGTGGCTCTCAAGTAATTACTATCATCGGATTGTCGGTGGGAAACATCCATGCCTCTGCGGGATCATGGGTCACCGTAAATGTAGTCAGATCAGGTGGCGTCGATTCCGAATTGGCTCATCAAGTTGAGATTCCCGTCAATGACGCCCTCGACATTCTTAATGGCGGCAAGCTCATTCTCAATAACAGTGATGCAATATGGTTCGATGCCGAGGCTAACAGCCATCTGGAGGCATCGATCAGTTACTTGGTGCAAACCTAATGGCCTTCCTCAGTGGGCGTACATCCCTGACAACTGTGCAGACAGGAGACATTGCTGATAACGCTGTAACGGGTGGCAAGCTCAATCCATCCTTAGTGGCTGGTGATGTTATCTATGCTAGTGGCACAGACACCATTACTCGTCTCGCCAAGGGTAGCGATACTACTGTCCTTACCCTTGCAAGTGGGCTCCCATCATGGGCATCCCCTCCAGCGGCGGGGCTAGTTCTTATCGAAACTATAACCACAACAGGCGCAACATGGGACTTTGAAACCGGCATTAATAGCACTTATGAAAGCTATTTCTGTTCTTACCGAGTCGTGCCAGCAACAGATAACGCACAACTGACTTTAGTTGTAGGAACGGGCGGTACGCCTACTTATCAAACCAGCCTTTATGCGTACTGCGCGCTGCATAATGACACAACTTCACCAGCTAGTACCGGAGCGGACGGTGCAGCGGATATTAGGCTGCACTCAGACAGAGGTATGGGTAATGTTGCTACAGAAGGGGGCGCGGGTAACTTCTGGATACACGAACCTTCCAGCGCAGCGGCATCAACATTCTTTAGCGGTAATGGCGGTGTGTGTGATACGGCTGGTAATTTCTACGGAACGACTTTCGGCGCAGCTTACGAAGCGGCAACCGCTGTTACGGCCATCAGGCTACTATACAGCAGTGGAAACATCACCGGAGAGGCTTCTATATGGGGGCTAGCGAGGGCATAATGGCAAGATTTCACATAAAGGGCGGCGACATTAAAGTTCCGTACACCGCTGCGGAAGAAGCTGAACGCGACGCACAAGAAGCCACATGGTTAGACGAAGCCCCGATGCGTCAGTGGAAGCAAGAAATGGTAGACAGTGACCGTGTGCTTGCGCGAATTAACGAGGACATCATAGACACCATGAGCGTGGCACAGAAGGCCAAGTTGCCGAAGATGGTGCAGAATAATCATGCGGCCAAGAAAGCATTAAGAAAAACACGTCCGTCATGAGCATGAATATGAAGAGGAAAAATAAATGGCCTTTCTAGTACAAGGTGGCGCACCACCTGATGACAGTGTAACAACTGCCAAGATCCAAGCTAATGCTGTTGATGAAACTAAGCTGAAGGATGCTCTCGTCGCAGACTTTACCGAAGTTACAGTAGCTGCTGGTGACAGCATTCTTTTAGGCGATGTGAATGATAGTGGAAATACTAAACGTGACACTGTCCAAGGAATCCTCGACCTAGCTGGCGGCGGTGGCTACAGCCTTGTTGAAAGCGTTGACATCACTTCTAGCACGGCTGTTACAACCTTCTCCCACACATTTGCGGCGGGTTACGATTACCTAATTACTTGTCGGCAAGTTGAGTTCGCCGCTGATGGAACGTCCAACGATCCTCCGATGGTACAGTTAGGAACAGGTTCTACTCCAGATTGGCTTGTAGGCTCTTACACCAACGCCTCTCTGCATCATATTAACACAACAATAACAGGTGACCGACAACAAATAACAACTGGCATTCCTTGGCCCGCTCTCATTCTTCATGGCGGTACGAGCGCGGGAGAATTTTCGGCTATGACTTGGGAGTTCTTTAATCCCGGCGCGGCGGAGGCGACTCACTGTAAAACATGGTGCGGAATATCCGACCACGATGGCGCAGCCAGTATGATTAACGCTTTTGGCTCGGCGATGTATCCCACATCTAGTGCGGTTACAAAAATGAGGATTGACCCCGGCGCGCAGAACATGGACTTGGCTCAAATTGAATTGATGCGGAGGTCGATCACATGAAGTATTTGATAGCGGGTGATTGGGATGAGAACAACATTATCATTGTTGAGGGTGAAGCCGAAACAGAAGTGAGTGCCGAAGCTATGATAGCCGTTATGATAAACGAGGGGCGTAATGCGCTGGCGTTCTACGCGCCGGACCCCGGTGGCCGACACGGCTTCAAGGTCGTTGACCCTGTAGCTAAGACCATCACGTTTGACCAAGCGGGTTATGACGCGAAGGTGGCGATGGGTGTGTGGCAAGCCGCTATGAACAAGACGGACACACTGCCCCGATATATCGAGGACATCTACGATAATGGAGTCACGCCTGATGACAGAACCAAGGCGCTCATCGATGTGAAGAAAACTTTGCGAGGTGAGCGGCCATGACATTTCCAAACCGCAGTAATGAGCGCGGGGCTGAGTAACGGCCATGACCAAGGTCACAGACATCGTGCAAGAAATGTCGGCTGAAACAGCCGGGAAAATCTCCATCGGAATCGGCGGCGGCGGCGTGACTTTGCAGCTCATAACTGAATACACTAGTCTATTCATTTTGTTCGGAAACGCTTTGCTGGTGGTGGCTGGCCTGTTTCTCGTGAGTTATAAAATCCGTGAGCAGTGGAACAAAAATGGATGAGATACTGAAATGGTGGCCTATAATTACTTTTGCAGTCCTGGTGGTGCTGGCGATTGGCGCACATCATGAGAAAATTAAGACGATGGAGCTTAAGCTCGTTGAGTTATTCAGGCTTTGGAACACAGATCGTACAGACAAGAAGTGAGTATAATGCTCAAACTGATTCCGGTTCTTATGTTTATGTTATTGATAACAGGTTGTGCAGCGGCTGATGCCGATTTGCCCACACCTACTATCGGCAATATTATAGCCCTAAAGCCAAATCAATGTATGCCGACCAGAATTCTGGGGCCGTTGCTATCTCAGGAATACGGCGAAAAATTAATGGCGTCAGGTGTTCTTCAAGCCGCAAACATTCCGCTTATAATGATGCTGTTCACTTCTAAAGCTGGCTCATGGACGGTGACTACGACTTCTCAAGAAGGACTTACTTGCGTTTTGATTTGGGGTGAAAACTACAAGGTTAATGCTCCACCGGGGGAGAAGATTTAATGGCAGAAAAATTATTGCTGATGATGTCTGTCTTATTAATCTCTGGCTGTGCCTTTCTGCCAACCCCGTTGGCATGGCTAAATTACGCGCGGATCGGCTATGACGTGAACCAAATGGTGGTAGGTGATTCTACTACGTCAGACGTTATACTTTCGTCGTCCGTAGACATGGACTGCAAACTCTTGAATGCTCTGGACGGTGAGGCCATTTGCGTAAAGGGGCCGAAGGGGTGAAAATGATCACTTTTATTTTAACCGTGACGGGTGTCGGCCATGCTCTCTTTTTTGGCCTTACATTTCCACTATGACGCTGGTGATTTATGACCATTGGACACAGGTTCCACGCACACACACAGCATGGCCTTGGGAGCATTTCAAGCCTAAAGAGATGGCGTGTCGTGGTACGGGAAAACTTACAGTTGAACCTCGATTGCTTGGTTACCTTGATCTTTTGCGCGGGCGTTTTGGTAATCCTCTTACTGTACTCAGTGCTTATCGTTCTCCCTACCACAATGCTAAAGTGGGCGGCGCACCGTTTAGCTCTCATCTCAAAGCTGTAGCAGTAGATTTATCGATAGTTGGACAGGACAAAAAACAGATGGAACGGCTTGCAAAAGAAGTAGGGTTTACAGGGTTTGGTTACTATCGAACCTTCCTACATATCGACCTTGGACGGCCTCGTTTTTGGGGAAGGAGAAATTAGATGTTTGATCTTTTAGGGACCGTTATGACTGGCGGTTTAACTGGTGTTATCGGTAGCGTCATTGGCAAAGCCTTCAGTTTCCTTGATGCGTGGCAAAAGGAAAAGGCTGCGGATAGTGAACATGGAAGAACACTTGAACTCCTTGAGCTACAGAATAAAATCGGCGCAGAGGAGAGCGAAAGAGAGATGGAAATCGCCCAAGCAAAGATTGATGCCGATTCTCGTGTGGCGTCCTACAGCCATGACTCTATGGGTGGTACAAGTTCTGGCTGGGTCACTGACTGTTTACGCTTGGTGCGTCCTGTGCTTACATTTTCTCTCATTGTTTTAGTAGGCATCTTGTATTTTAAGGCCATCCCAGCCGGTAGAGCGACGATTGAGGCATCTGTCATTTATATGGCATCGTCAAGTGTACTATGGTGGTTTGGAGATCGTGCAATGAGGTCCAAGAAATAAAAGGAAATCGTTTAAACAACATCATGCTGGAACAAAGGAGATTACTATGACCTGGAAAACACTAAAATCTAATGTTAAATTCGTTGTGAAATCAAAGCCTTTCGCCGCTAGTTTTGTGCTGGGAACTGGCGTTCTTATAGGATGGGTTCTGGGTCAGATTTTTTGATCTACAAAGCATTCATTATCATGTGTGCGCTCGACGGTCTGGAGTGCAAGACGTATTCTCAAGACAGAGATTACAACAACCTTAATGTCTGCATGGCGTCAGCGGTTAAGATGAGACAGGAATTAAATACCCAGACGCCACCTCTAAAATTCGTCACTGGCTGTATGGATAATGCAGCGGAAATGGAAATCAGGACGGGGAACCCGCGACCTTAATAACGGGCGACCCGCCCTGCTCCACTTCCCGGCTCACTCTGGGCAGAGGGTCTGCCGGGTCATCTCCATCCAACGAATACAGCCCACAAGGTACAGCCTAAAATTCCCCAAACACCAGCACAAAGGATCGTATGGTAAACATTCCAACGGGTTTTATATTTCTGTTCGCTGTTGATAAAATGTCTCAACAGGTCGGCGCTCGTTACTATCGGTTCGTCTGGTTGCATAACTTTTTCCCTAAATAATAGCCTTCAGACTGTCCGCTTGGTAGGTCTGTGCCGTGGTTTCTCACAAGTTCTCTGTTGGCGTCTAAAATTTCCTGACACTGTCCCGTAGGCTTTTCAAAATGGTTGTTGGCCTGATAGAAGCCAATCGACGGGGCAACGCCTGTCGCGCTGAACAGCGCACGACCAGCATGATAGAGGCGATGGCTGGTGGGATAGTACGGAAAGCCACCTGGGAAGTTTTCATGATCGTGTTTAGCCTTCGCTTCACACCACTCACGAACGAGGTCAAACAGTTCGTCATCGGCCATGTGTATTCCTCAACTTTATCGTAATCTCTTGAGCCATCATCGTACAGCGTCCAAATGGCAACGGGTTTCTTCATTGGCTTTCCCGGTAAGTCTGCCAAGCGTATTCTCCCATATCGTCAGTGACCTGTTTAAACTTCCCGTCTTGTATCCTAAAGAAAAGACCTTCAGGGCCGAACGGTAGGTCGGGGTTGTTGTCATTGCGGTCCTTGAGAAAGCAATCGGTGATTTCGATTTCAGGGTCTTCCTCTGGTTCGCCGGGAAAGTTTAAACTGGCTTGCAAGGCGGGTCTGCCAGGGGCGACATTTGCGTTCACTTCAATCATGTCACCGGACGGTAGTTCGTAGTCGAACTGTACTGGTTCACTCATATTCTTTATCCCATACCATAGTTATAGTACGAGCATAGCCCGCTATGTCGATGACATTGTCAATGTTGGCGGGGGTAGGGTCTTGACAGAGCCGCACCAGCTTGACGCAAATCATTTCCAGAGCGTGTCGGACCCGTGGGTCTGGACACTCGACCACCATAACCTGAAGCACGGCTATCTGGTCGAAGGTTTCATGGGGATGCCCATACATTTTGCCACGCTCTTGAGTAATCGTCTCAAGCGCCGTGTCAAACTGGTCTGTGAATTTACTCATTGAGAGAAATCCAGGCTTTGACGGGGTTCATCCCGTGGTGCAGCAACCACTCAAAGGCTTCTTGATATGTGGCCTCACCGCCAGCGATTCGCTCTTTCCAAATTTCAACGTAATTCATTTCCAAATCCTGTTCCAATGTTATTGACAACGTGTTGGTTATATCATACATAAAAGAATGTCAACAGGAGATGTAATATGAGTGCAAAAGGAGACGCTTACAGTGAGTTGGCGCGTGTCATAAAGGAGTTTGACCTTGCACCATCCACCGTAGGCCGTGAGATCGCGAGTGACCCAGGCTTTGTGAGTAGGTTGGCCGACCCTGAAATGGACATCCAAACTAAGACCCTTGACAATGTATGGCGGTTCATATTAAAGAAGAGGGGTCAATTGGATTTGGATTTGGAAAAGGATTAGGAAATGAAACATCTACCTTATGGCGGGTCAGCCGAACACCGGACAATCGGGTGCAATGGTTGGCTCAAGAAATCAGAAAATCTCCCGCGAAGACCCCCCGGTAACGCCGCCATCGAAGGCTCCATGCACCATGAGGTGCAAGAGCGTTGCCAGCGTGACGGGGTTGAGCCTGAACAGTGTGTCGGGTTCGTATATAAAGAGCCGGGTTACGAAGACACCATGACCCGTGAGTTCGCGGAAGACGATCTTGACCTGTCCCACATAGCCCTCAACGCGACGAACGTCTTGCTGGACCAACTGGACATTGACGAAATGGAGCTTGAGCCATTCGTTGAGTATGTGCCGGGTAGCCAAGGCGGGTCCATCGACCTTTTGGGTCTGTCGGTCAGCCGTGAGTGTCTCTTGATAGCCGACTACAAATTCGGAACCGTTAAAGTCTCCCCCGTGGAAAGCCCGAACTTGGGGTTGTACGGTATCAGCGCACGAAAAGACCCCAAGACCGCCGATATGTTCAAGAAGGTCAAGAAGGTGGTGTTCGCCATCATCCAACCAAGGGTCAAGGGTGTGGTCACAACGTGGGAGACGGACCTGGAGTGGCTGAACGCTTTCGAGAAGAAGCACCAAGCCGCTGTTAAAGGTACGGCCATCACCCCTGGTTCCTGGTGTAAGTACTGCCCAGCCGAACCGTTCTGCCCTGAGAAGCGTTTAAACATCGTCGCGGCGAACCTGTTAGGTGCGCGTGAACAGGACGAGTTGAACGCCGCCGCCGAAATGGTGGTCGAGGTCGAAAACTGGTGTAAATCCATCAAGGAAGAACTATTCCTTCAGATGGTGCGCGGTGTCCCTGTGCCGGGGTGGAAAATTGTCGAAAAGCGATGCACCCGCAAATGGGTGGACGAAGACAGCGCGGCGAAGGGTATCAAGTTACCCAAGAAGGATATGTTTAAGACCACCATGCTGACGCCAGCCGCTATGGAGAAGGTGGTCAAAAAGAAAAAGGTCAAGATTGACCTTGATGAGTTCATTATCTCCGTAAGCCCCGGCACTACGATAGCCACTGAGGATGACAGCCGCGAGGCTATTATCGCCAGCGACATCCAGGGTGAACTAAAGGAAATGATGAAGTAGTGCGGTATTAGGATACCGCGAATTTTGGAAACTAGGATTGGAAAAACAGACAATGACTACAAACTTCCCAACGGTAATGAACCCCACTGACCTTGCTTCTGCCCTTGCGGGTAGCCAAGTTCAAGAGACTACCGGGCTGGCGGGTTTCAGTTTTCTAAAGATTGACTTTGAGAGCGGCGAATGGCTCTTGGGCCAGGACGCAGAACTTGTGACGGATGAACTCATCTTGGTGAATACGACAACCATACAGCACGGTTTCATACTTTGGAGCGGCGGGCGTCCTAATAAGTCGTTCGTTGGCTTTACCCAACCACTTCCGCAACCGATGGAAGCTATCGGCGAGGATTACCCCAGCGAGGCGCGGTCCTTCCAGGGCGCGCTGGTTGACGATGGAGAACCTCTCGCCTTCGACACCAACTCCTACGGCGGTAGAAAGGGAATTGACGTGCTGCTTGGAAAAATCAAGGCACATTCGGCTGAAGGTTCCAAGCACCTGTTCCCCAAGGTCAAGCTGACCAGCGAAAGCTATGCCAATAAAAAGCGTGGCGGTAAGCTGACCTACAACCCGGTGTTTGAGATCGTCGCGTGGTGCGACAACGACGGCAACGAAGAAGGTGAAGCCCCGGCGCAAGTCGAGGATAAGTCTGAAACGGAAGCTGAAGCACCAGCGGAACCTAAAAAGCGGCAACGCCGCAAGCAAAGCGCAGCCTAGTCTCCATCCTAGCTGCGCCTGGGGCGCGGGTCTTATTTCCTTTCAGCCCGCGCCCCATTTCCGGGGAATTCCATGCTCTACTTAGACCTTGAAACCAGAAGTGACGTTGACCTGATCTTTCACGGGCTTCGCCGCTATGCGAAAGACCCCTCGACGGAGGTCATCTGCATGGCCTATGCGTTTGACGATGAGGACATCAAATTCTGGTGGGCTTCCGAAAATTTCCCGTCTCGCGTAAATGAACATTTCAAGAACGTCGGTTTGGTCACCGCGCACAACGCATCTTTTGAAAAGCATATTTTCGATTTAGTTATAAACCGAACGCACGATATTGAGTCGCCCGCTAACGAACAATGGCGCTGTAGCATGGCAATGGGCCTCACGAACGGTTTTGCGGGCGGTCTGGACGCCCTGGCTGTCGGCTTGGGGCTTACCTACCGAAAACACGCAGAGGGCGCACGGCTCATTAGAGAGTACTGCGCGTCGGGTCACCTGAAGACGTTTAAACCCGGTGACGCGGAGAAAATGAAGCAATACAACATTGACGATGTCGAGGTCATGCGGGCGGCGGTCAAATGTTTACGCCCACTGACTGATGAGGAATGGGAAGAGTACCACATCAACGCCATCATCAATGACCGTGGTCTACCCATCGACACGGCGTTCTGCAATGCGGCGCTGACCTACACCCGCGAGGTCGCGGACGATGCCAACGAACAGATCAGCATCCTGACCGGCGGTAAGATGACCAAGGCAACCCAGCGTAATGCGCGGGACGCTTGGTTGTTCCCCAAGCTGACGCCGCACCAGATGGGTTTGCTTGAGGTCTATAAAAAAGGTAAAAAGAAAATCAGTCTTGACCACGACCACAGGCACTATCTCTTACAATGTGAGGACTTAGACCATGACGCCAGAAGATTACTTGAATACATAGACAACGCGGGTTCTTCCGCTCTCAAAAAGTTCGCTGTTGCAGCGCACCAACACGTTGCCGGGAGGGTCCACAATACCTTCCTTTTCAATGGTGCAGGGCGTACCGGGCGGTTTTCTGGTAAAGGTCTTCAACCCCATAACATCCGCCGTGATGTCTTCGACAACGATCAGGCCGAAACCCTTATTGCTGACATCCTCGCCGGTTACGAAATAGACAAACCCGCCGACACGATGGCGCGTCTACTCCGCGCCATGATCTCGCATGAAACAGGGCTGTTTTGGGTGGATTGGAAAAGTGTGGAGGGGCGCATAGCCCCGTGGTTATCGAATCACCCGTGGGGTGAGGACAAGCTGGCGTTGTTTAAACAGGATAAGGACATCTATGTCGTAACCGCCGCCGATATGTTCAACGTCAACGAAAGTGATGTCGATAGTGACTTCCGGCAGAGCGGCAAGATCGCGGAACTATCCCTTCAATTTGGCGGGAGCCACAACGCTTTAATCGGCATGGCTAAGAATTTCGGCATCACCTTTGAGGAAAATGATGCCCGCGACATCGTAATCAAGTGGCGCAGAACTAACCCTTGGGCCGAACAGATATGGACCGAATACGATAAGGCTATCACCGCCGCCGTGCTGACGCCGGGTGTGGATTTTCCGGTGGGTCGGGTGGTCTACCACTCGGACGGTAAGAACTTCCTCTGGTGTAGGCTTCCGTCCGAACGTCTGTTGTCGTACCCCAAGCCAAAGTTTGAAGCCTACATGACACCGTGGGATGAAGAACGCGTTGGCGTCACGTTCCAGAGCCATTTCAAGCCCGCCGCTGGTGAGCCGCCTATCCGTATTCATGCGCGGGGCGCTCTACTGTTCCAGAACACGGTCCAGGCGGTTGCCGCCGACTGTCTACGGGAAGCCATCTGTCGGACCCATGATGAGGGACTCGACATCGTCGGCCATGTCCACGATGAGATCATTGGCCTTGGTCCGCGTGAAGACGGAGAGCGTTTAAACAACATCATGCTTGAACAACCCTGGTGGGCCGATGGTCTGCCTATTGCAACAGGTGGCGTGAAAAGTGGAACCCGTTATGGCAAGTGAACGAACACTCCAACGCTACCTGATAAACCTCGCCAGGTGCCACGACATCTACGCTCGCAAGGTCGCCGCCATAGGCCACACGGGCTTCCCCGATGTCTTCCTGGCCTGTAAGGGTCGCGTCATCATGGTGGAACTGAAGTCGCCAACGGGCAAGGGTCGCCTGTCCAGAAAACAAGAACGTGAAATTGAAAGGTTGCGAGATGAAAACATCAACGTCTACGTCATCGACAGCTACGACGAAGCCGACGAGGTCATCAAAAACTTGGCCGACGCCTAACAAAATTTACCGTTATGAGGCTGAAATAAAAATCTCATGGGTGAGCGAGTGTAGTTCAGAACTAGAGGGTGTCGCGGTGGTACTCCGTGAGTATCCTGTTCGCCGGGTCACGCCCGCTGGTGTCTGGATATTTGACCCAAGAACCTATGAGGAAAAGTGGGTGTCGTTACAGACACGAAAAGCTTTTGCGTATGCGTCAAAAGAGGACGCGCTCAATTCTTTTAAAATACGCAACGCCCGACACATCCAATATCTAGAGCGTGATCTAGAACGAGCAAAACTGGCGCGCGAGGCTTTAATCACTCCTGACTTATACAAAGGTAAAGAATATGACCTCGCACTCATTAACTTCTGAACAAGTCACAGCCGTTGACCGCCTGTTTGAGTATGACCACACCATCCTTGTCGCCGGGACGGGTGTCGGCAAGACGGTGATCGCCCTGACCGCCATCTGGGAGATGATAGAGGAAAAGTATCTTCACAAGGTCATCGTTGCCGCGCCCGCCAAGGTCATCGAAAAGATGATCTGGCTGGAAGAGATGTGTAAGTGGCATCACCTACGCGGCATGAAGGCCATCCAGCTTGAGGGCAACAGCCAGCAACGCATCAAGACGCTCATGGCGAACGAGGCCGACATCGTCCTGGTCAGCTTAAACAACCTTGATTGGCTGTTGAAACAAGACCATGAGTGCGACGGCATCGTCATCGATGAACTCTCCAAGGCAGCGGGCAAATGGACGAAAGGTTTGAAGTCTAAAAAACTCTGTGACAGATTAATTTGGAGATGCGGTATGACAGCCACGCCCGTGTCCCAGAGCTACGAGAAATTATACGGTATGGCCCGCATCATAGATTGCGGCAAAAGTTTAGGCACGAACAAGCAAGCCTACCTCAACACCTACTTCGACAGCGACTACATGGGATACCACCTGACCCTGAAAGGCTTCGCGGACGCGCAAATCATGTCAAAAGTGGCCTCTCTGGTACACCTCGTTGTCGATAACAAGGCCAAGGTACTGCCACCTCTGCGTGAGAGCGTCATAAAATTCGATATGCCAGCGGAAACGCGGGAAATCTACAACGACATGAAAAAGCACATGGT